>ENA-UONY01000013-UONY01000013.1-human-gut-metagenome-genome-assembly--contig:-CS9-NODE-13-length-271388-cov-19.440245_pt1 | contig 271388 bp, 222 predicted proteins | sample MGYA00242465_ERZ724012 | MGnify/ENA metagenome assembly ERZ724012 | reverse complement strand
CGTCCCTCGATACCTGCGCAAATATATTCGCACACTGCTCCCCGAATTTTACTACTTCTTTCTCTGTTACCATGTCCTATCTCCGTGTTTATTTGATTTTTTTGCAGATTTGATTCAGTCGTTGTTTAAGGCTATGCTCACCCTTTCAACCTCGCCGTCCTCGTTTTTGTGAACGGTAACGGTATAGGTACCCTCCGACGTGACGACGGTAAAGGTTCCGTCTCCGTTGTCGACACACGACAGGGCTTCAAAATAAACGTCGTCCACAATCAGAGCCGTTATTTCAAGCGCCTCGCCCGTTTCCTCGTCGCAAACGACGCGGGCTGCGTCGCCAAGCGCCGACGCGATGTTTCTTTCCGCATAACGCACCAGAACGCCCGACTCGACGTTGCCCTCTCCGTCAGAAACGAAGTCGAAACAATATCTGAAATCCGAATATGCGTTCCCCGCGTACTCTCTCGAATAGAATATCCACCGAGTTTCGCTCTCCTCCTCGAAATTGTAAACCGCGACGGGTTCCCCTCTGTAGCTTAGCGTAGGATAAAATTCGTCGCCTTTGGCGTAATATTCCACTTCTCCCGTGAGCGGGTTTTCTCCCTTGACGAAACGGAACGCAGACGAATAAAGGAAAGTTTCCCTGTACACCGCACTGCCGTCGTCCGACCTGAATATCTCCTCCGCCAAAGTGCAGGAATGAATTATATACACGAATTGCTGCACGTTTCGGTTGTACGCCAGATAAAAATTCAGGTGGTAAGTGTTGCCGTCCGCCGCAACAAACTCTGATGCGAACAGATTGCCGAAGCCTTCGGCCTGCGCGTCTATAAAGCCCGCTTTGCTCAGCGTACCGTCGGTGAATCTCAGCGGATTGCCGTCGGAGTCCTTTATAAAATTGAAGCTTCCCGAAACGGAATAAACCGTTTTGCCGTCCGCAACGTCCGCAACGACGTTGATATATCCGTAAGCTCCTTCAAACAAAAATGCGAGGCCGGAACCGTAAACCGTGAGCAGCTCGACATAGGTGTAGTCGTAAGCCGTCAGACCGTAAATATACTTTTCGCTGTCAAAGGCGAAAGTTTTTTCGGTCAGGTTCACTTCGATGAAATAGTTGACGGTGAACAGATAATCCGAAACGCTGCCGTTCAGCGCTCCCGTAGCAAGACAGGCAAGCATGGTCTCGACGCCGGAATCGCCGTAATAAACCAGAAAATAATACTGAGTCTGTTTGCCCGTCGAGTCGGTGTAAACCGCGTCTACGGTAAACTCGGCTCCTCCGACGGACTGAAATTCGAGTTTGCCGCCCTTGCCGTCCTCTAAAACGGTGTACTTGCCGTCAAAGCGCATATATGTTCTCGTGACGTTGTCTGCGGGGTCGGTATAGGTTATGCTGCCGTCCTCCTCGTCGAACTCCTCCGCTACAAAGCCGTAAGCATTTGCTTCCGAAGAGTCCGACGGCGTGTAGGTGTAAATTTTTTGCGAACTTTCGTCATAGCTGTAAAACATTGCGGAAGCGTTGTTGAACAGCACCACTCCGTTTGAATAAAAGACGATTGAGGCGAAATCGCTTGCGTAGTAAGTCGCGGAAAAGCTCGACCTTGACACCTGTCCGTCCGCACAGATTTCGTACAGCGCAGAGCTGCCCGTTTCCGACTCGAAATAGAAAAGTCCGTCGCTTAAAACCGTGTATCTTCCCGTTTCGGAGCGTCCGTCCGAATTGTATCGCAAAGCGTTGCCCGTTTCGTCCAGTCTGACAACCGAAAGGTCGTCGCAGTCGAGATACGCGCCCGCAATTTTGTCCGAATAGAACAGAAAAGCGTAATACTCGTTTCCGTCGGCGGCAAACAACCCCGTTTCGCCCACGTACTCGCCGCCGTCGAAGGCAATCGTATACAAACCGTTTGCAAACGTGTAGACGGCTTGAATTTCCGAGTCGTCGGACTTTTTCAGCGTTGCGTTGCCGTGTCCGTCAAAAACAATCACCTCGCCGTCGGGGATATTGTTTTCCACTTTGAGGTAAGCCCCCTCTTCTAGCCCTCTGATGCTGAACGAATTGTCCGAGCCGTTCAAATCAAAAACGCGCTCCTCTCCGTTTATCGACATGGCGACGGCTTTTTCGTTTTCGTCCAGCACGTTGAGCGCCGCGACGTAATAGCCGAAATACTCGTTTTCGGTGTCCCAATATCTCGCCGTGTGCGTTGCGCCGTCAAGCTGCAGCGTGCTGCTGTCTGCCGCCGTAAACGACGAATCGGGAGCGCAAACGCGGAAATACGAGTCAATCAGCGTAAAGTCGAAGGTAAAATCTCCTTCCGTTGCCTTAAAGGTGTAAACCGTCTGCTTAAACCTGTCGAAGGCAACAGTTTCGCGGGAAGCGAACGTGCCCTTTATGTTGTTTTCACCCTCGACGTAAACCAATATCGCTTTTCCGTCGTCATACTTTTCGTCGGTGAGCTGCAATTCCGCACGGGAGGTTGCCTGACTGTCGTCGGACAGCTCGTCGTATTTGCCGAACGTTATCACCTCGTCAAGCTCGAAATAATGAAAATAAACTGCGGAAGACGACGCGCTGACGACAAATTTAAATGTTTTTTCCTCGGAGCGGAAGGTGTAAACGCCGAACACCGCACCCGCCGTATCCACCGTTTCAAGCGTATAGTATCCGTACACCGTTACCGAAACGCCGTCGATTTTTTCGGTAAACGCCGCTTCGTATCCGTCGCCGTACTTTACTCCGTTTACGGTAAGCATGGACGACGAAACGGTCGAGCCGTTTTTCTTCATGAGCAGCACCGCAGGCTCGTAAGCCAACCGCACAAACGTGCCGTTTTGCTCGTCGATACGGAAATAAATATAACTTTCGCCGTTGCCCAGCTTTATGAAATCCGGTCCCTGACTAAACACGCCGGACACGACGTTTCCGTCCGCGTCCTCGAAAACGGCAAAGCAGGAAACGATTGTCAGCTTGGCGCCCTCTCCGTCCAAATAAATCGTCGAATAGTCCGTCGTTTCCTCTCCGTCGTCGGAGCCTACCACGTAATACACGTCGTAAGAAGTGGAATGTGTGTCAAAATTTACAAGCAGTGCGGCAAAACGGTTGACCGACCAATCGGCGGTCTGCTCCGTCACGGTGTAAAGATAAAAGCCGTCCTTGCTTTGTATAACTCCCGAAGAAGTCATTTCCGTATTTCCCTGCGCGTTCTGCTCGTACATTGCCGCAGTTCCGTCGCCGTTGACTACAAGGAAGGGCACGCCGTCCAGTCTGCCGTCGTCGCTTACGTAAAGATACTCGGCGTAATCCGCGTGCTTTTCTTCAAACGTGAGAACGGCTCCCGACGCGCCCTGCTTTTCAAAAACTCTGAACACCCTTACGCTTCCCGACGACGAAACCACCCTTATCAGGCTGCCGCCCACAAGGGAGCTTTTAATCTCGTAGCTGCCGACAAAGGAATCTCCGTTTTTGACAAAAACCGCGTTTGAACAGCCGTCGGTAGTAAGCGTCGCGCCGTCTTCGCGCGTAAAAGTCGTATCAAACTCGGCGACATAAGGCTCGTAGCCCATAGTTCCGCCGTAACTGCCCGCCCTTGCGGTGAGAATTACGCTTCCGCTTGCGGTGTCGTAAAGCGTAAAGACGTCGCCGTCGATAACGTAAGCGGCGTAAGCCGTGCTGTCGGGCTGCTGCGAAACAAGGGCATAACCGAACCCGTCAAGCGTGACGACGGGATAATAAACCGCCTTGTAAGGCAGCACGCCCCAATTCGCTTCTTCTCCCCTTATTCTGAAAACATTTGTTTTTGCGCCGTTTGCAGGCTCCGTCGCCGTTCCCAGCAAAAACACGAAGCCCGTTCCGTCGGAAAAGAGAGCTTGATAATAGCCGTTTTCGTCTATAAAATACTCCCCTTCGAGATACTGTCTGTCGCCCTCTCCCGTGCGGTAAAGCTCTATGCCGTTCATGTCGTCGAGAGCGAGCGTCACGTTTCTGTCAATGCCCGTCGGCTCGAACAAAAAGTATTCGCCCTTTCTGTTGGCGTAAAAAACAAAGGTTCCGTTGTCGTTTATCCGCGCGTTGAGCACATACCCCGTCGTGGGGCTTTCAAATTGGTACCAATCCTTTTTTTCGTTGTAAGAGCCTTCAATATCCACTCCGCCGCGGCACAAAACGGCTTTGCCCGTGCCGTCGCGCATGAGAAAAATTTCGTCCTCTCCCGAAAACATATCGGTGTAGCCCTTGTTCCAGATTGCGTAGAGCACCGTGTCCTCCGCAAGCTCGAAATTTTCCTCCTCTATCGCCTCGTCAAAGTCCGAATTCGTGTAGGCGCCCCAGCCGAAAAACCTGTAACCGTCCGCCTCGAAGGGCACGGACTTAGGGAAATCTATTTCCTCCCCGTAAAGATATGTATAGGCAAGCTCCTCCTCGTTCCGTCCCGAGCCGTCGGGATAATTGGAGACAAACCAAAGCCCGTAGCTGTTTCTGTCAAATCTAAGCTCGAAAACATTTTTGGAGGAATCGGAGTCTATTACGCGGGACTGCTCCGCTCCGCCGCTCAAAGAAAAGCCTTTTACCGAAAGCTCGGGAGAAAACTCCTCTCCGATTAGGGCATAGCCCGAAGAATAGCCCTCCTCGAAAGCATAGTCGGCAAGATTAAGCTCCTGCAAATATACGTTTATTTTGTACTCCGCCATGTATTTGGCTGTCAGCACAACGTCCGCCGCAGGCATTTTGTCCGACTCCGCAAGCGCTCTGCCGTTGATATACCAGCCGCCGAAGCGGTACTCACCCTTGACGGGTACAAGTCCGTCCAGCGCGGCAAGAAGCTCTTTCCCCTCGGGCAGAAAAACCGAAGCGGTTTCCATAACGCCGCCGTCAAGCTCGAAGGTGACGGCATACGTCTTTACCCATTTGGCGTAATACGTCCTGTCCTTTTCAAACACCGCCTGACCGACGGGCTGACCGACAAAGTTTTCGTCCTCATACCAGCCTTCGAGCGCGTATCCGTCGCGCATAACCGCGGGGAAATCCGCAATTTCTCCCGCTTTGCCTTCCAGCACCGTAAAATTGCCGTCATACGTCACCAATTTGAGCGTTACCTTGCTTTCGCAGCCCGCAAGCAGCGCGCACGCAAGCAGCAACGCCAATGCGACAATCAAAAATGCCGTACATTTGCTCCTTCTTTTCATTTTTTCTTACCTCCGTCTGAAAAGTGAATAGTATGGTTTTATGCTTCGGATTGTTCCGCAGCAGTATCCGTTTTATTTTCCGAATCGGTCGCGGCTGTTTTCCACACCGCGACCGCAAGCGCGCCCTGCGGCAAATCCGCCGTAAGGGACGCGGCAAAGGTTTTTTGTCCCTCCGCCGTACTTACCGTCCAGCAGTCGAATCGGTATCCCTCTCTGTAAGGTGCGGAAAATCCGTTCCTTGCCGTTTTGTTTTCAATTGACGACTCGCCTACCGTAAACGACAGCACGTAATCGCCGTTTTCGGACAAATCGCAGCCCCACACTACGGGACGATAGCCCGAGTTCCAGCGGGCGCTCCACTTTCCTCCCGCATTTTCGCCCTCGCAGTAAAGCGTGAGAAATTTGCAGCCGTTGAACGCATGGCTGCCTATTTCCTCCACGCTTTGTCTGAGTGTAACCGATTTAAGCGACGCGCAGCTTCTGAACGCGTAGCTGCCCAAGCTGCGCAACGACGCGGGCAGAACAACGCTTTCAAGCAAATTGCAGGAGTAAAAGGCATATTCGCCTATTCTTTCGACGCTGCCGCCCATTGTCACCGAAGCAAGCGACGCGCATTTGTAAAAGGTCTTGTCGGCGATTTCTTTGAGACTGTCGGGCAGAACAATGCTTTCGAGCGCGGCGCAATTGTAAAACGCGCCCTCTCCGAGTCGGGTCAGATTTGCGCCCAACGCAACCGAAACAAGCGACGAACAGCCGGAAAACGCCTTTTCTCCTATGTCGAAAACGGAAGACGGGACGGAAAACGAACCGAGCGACGCGCAGTTTGCAAATGCATAGTCCGACAGCGTTTCCAGCCGCGCGGACTGTCCGAAGCTCACTTCGATGAGGTTTCCGCAGCCGTAAAAGGCATACGCTCCGATTTCTTTCACGTAATCGGGAATTTTCGCCACCACAACTCCGCTTTTGTAAAACGCGGAGCGTCCGATTTTTTCCACTTCGAGCGGAATGTCTACCTGCTTCAAGCTCGAACATTTGTAGAAGGTGTAGTCGCTTATTTCAAGGAGATTGCTCGCCAATACGTCCATGTACACCCTCGAAAGAGACGAACACTCGTAAAACGCGCCGTAGCCTATGTATTTTACGCTGTCGGGCACCGTCACCGCGCCTAAACCCGTCTTTTTGTAAAAGGCGTAATCGGATATACCGACCGTTCCGTCGGCTATGGTTATGCTCACGCTTTCCTGCCCGTCCTTAAAGCCCACTACCCAGTTGCCGACGTAAATCAATCCGCTGTCAACGGCATTCCACGCCGCAGTGTTGTAAAAGGCGTAGGTGCCTATGGATTCTACCGACGAAGGCAGTCTGACGTCGCCCATATACGCCTTGTTACCCAAATCGGTGCAGCGCGCGAAAGCATAGCTTTCTATGTTTTTAAGGCTGCTGCCGAGAGAAAAATAGCCCCTGCCCAGCACCTTGCAGCCGTCGAAAGCGTATCTGCCTATGCGCTCCACGCCGTCCCCCGCGTCAAGGGACATAAGCTCTGTGCATCTGTAAAAGGCGTAGTCTCCGATAAACCTGACGGAATCGGGAATCACTGCTTCCGTGATTGCGCGCCCCGCAAAGGTCATGTCGGCGATTCCGCGCGTGCCCGCCAAAAGATTAAGCTCCGAAAGCGTCGCGCTGCAAGAAACAGCCCACCCGTCGGCGTAAACTATGCCGCTTGCGCTTTGACTCAAAGCGGTAGAATCGAAAGCCAACGCCCCTATTTGCTTAACGCCCGAGCCGATAACCACGTCCGACAGGGACTGACACCCGAAAAACGCCTGTTCGCCGATTGAAACGACGCTGTCGGGCGTTTCGAAAGAAGCCAGCTTGACGCAGCCGTTGAAGGCGTTTGCTCCGATAGCGGACAGTCTTTGGTTTAAGGCAAAGCTTTTTAAAGACACGCAGGAGGCAAACGCTCCCTCTCCTATGCTGTCGACTGCGGCGCCGAGCGTCACGCTTTCAAGCAGATCGCAGCCGTAAAAGGACTTTTCGCCCAGCGTGCGCACGCTGTCCGGCACCTTAAGCTCGGAAAGCTTGTCGCAATCGGAAAACGCAGACGCCGCCACAGAAAGGATACCGCCGCCCAAATCGACGGACGTCATGTTTCTGCAATACTGAAAAGAACTCTTTTTCACTTCTTTGAGACTGTCGGGCAATTTTATGCTCTGCAATGCGCGGCAGCCCTGAAAAGCGTGCTCTCCAAGCTCGCTTAACCCGTCGGGCAGCGTCACGGATTGGAGATTGGAGCAGTTGGTGAAAGCGTAGTCTCCGATTTCCCTGACGTTTTTGCCGACGACTATGCTTTTGACTCCGCTTGACGAGTAAAACGCCTTTTCCGCTATGCTCGTCACAGGCTTGCCCCGATAAACGTCGCCTATTTCTATATCTCCTCTCGCGCTTCCCACACGGGTAACCTCGTATTCGGTGTTGGCGTTTGTCAACGTGTAGACAAGCCCGTTTTCGTAAGGCTTGGTAAACACAAAGGCGTCCGACCATTTGGAGTCTCCCGTCTGTCCCAACGCGTCGGTTGCTTTCACTCTGATTTTGTAGCTGCCCTCTTCGAGTCCTTCGAGCGAATAAGAGGTTTTGCTGCTTACGTATTCCCTGCCGTCTATTTCCACTATGTAGGTCGTGGACGCCGTTGCGTTTTCGACGGGCGACCAGGACAATACCCAATCGGTTTCGTTTACCTTCAAATCCGACGGTCTGCCAAGCCCTCCCGAACAGCCCGCCAGCGCAAGCATACAAAAAATCAAAATCAAAAGATAAGGCGCTCTAAGTTTTTTCATCATTTTTTCCTCGCTTCGTTTCGATTTGAAGAGTCGTTTGCGTCCCGCAGTTTTTCTCTGCGCTCTCTTATCAGCTCGTGCGGCCATTTCCATTTGAATTTTCTTGCCGCTATGTCAAGCAGGAACAGGCAAAGAGCCGTTATTATAAACAGGAAGCGCGGGTCGAAGCTTTTTTCCAGAGTTTCCTTAAACCCCTGAAAGACCGTTACCGCGTCCTTTTCCGACAAAAGCTCGTATTTGCCGTTTCCCGATACGGCGATTGCTTCCATCACCTCGGCTCCGTCCGTGTCGCTTGCAAGCAAATTAAACTCCTCCGAATAGGAAAAGGTTTTGTAAACCACGCACGGATTGCCCGAAGGCGCGTTGTCGGCGCCTTTTTTCTGCACCGTTATTCTGTACACGCCCGCCTCCGCGGCAAACAAAGTTGCGCGGCTGTATTTTTCCTCCGCCAAAGGCGCGGTAAGCTGCGCGGACGCGTCCGAGGAGGTCATATTTTCCAGCAACACCTCCACGCTTTCCCCCTCTTTAAGCTCGATTTTGGGGTAAATGCTTATCTGAGTGGTATAGTTTTCCTCTCTTAAAACCACGTCGAGATTTTTCGGACGAATGTCCTCAGTCGGAAACAGCTTGTTTATTACGCTCAGCAGAAATTCCGAGCCCTTGCCTTCCGCGCTCAGAAAATCCGCCGACCAAGTGCCGTCAAGGTCGCACATAAAGCTGCCAACCGTCCCGTTGCCGTATTTCCACTGCGCGTAAACGGGCACGTTGTACTCTCCCGAAAGCACCAGCTCCGCATCGTCTTTTTTCTTTGTTCCGTAAAAGCCGTAAAGCGCCGGCATTTCCTCCTGCGATATGACTGTCGCGTAATAGGAATCGGGGTTTATATTCGGCACAAATTCCCTGAATTCCACCTCTTTTATTTCGGGTATGCGTATGTCGTCTTTAAGCACGCCCGTCAAATCCGTCGCGTCCGCATTGTACGCTTTGCCGCCGCCAACCTTTGCCGCTTCGTTGAGCTGCTCCATAGACGCGCTTGTCGCCTTTATCGCGATAAAGGAATATGTAACTCCAAGACTGTTGAAATGCTCCACTCTGCTTACGTAGTCCTCATAGTCCGCCGCCCCTCCGTCGGTTATCATGACGACGTGCATTTTTTCGATTCTTCCGCTCGTGTACAAGGCTCTCAAAGCCATGCCCGCATGATTGACCGCCGGCGTAAACAGCGTTCCGCCGCCCTTTTCCACGCCGTAAATGGCTTCTATGATTTCGTCCTGACGCGTCATGGGCAAAAGCGATGCGTCCTCGGTATAGTCGTCGCTCAAAGTCATAACCCCGCAGTAATCTCTTTCGTTTAAACAGGTGTAATCTCTGACCATGCTGACCGCCGCGTTTTTTGCGGCGTCGATTTTCTGAACCGTGCCGACGTCCGTACCCGAAGACATACTGCCCGAAACGTCTATGACTATCATCATGCCGAGAGGCGGCGTATAGTCTATCGCCTCGACGGGCAGCATACGCTGCAAAAGCGTGCCCGCCATATCCTCTCTGTTGTAGGCGTGCGCCTTTTCGGAGTCGCCGCCCTCGCTTCCGCCCACGGTGAACAGTCCGCCGCCAGCCTCGTAAACGTAACGGTTGAGTATCTCGTCAAAGCCCTCGGGCAGGTCTGAGTTTGCTATGTTGTTGAGGATTACCTCGTCAAAGGCGCACAGCTCGTCAAGCGTCTTGGGCAAGCTGCTTTCGTCGGGACGAACCGTCGTCACTTCATAGCCCTCCAACAGCGCGCAAATCTCTTGGGAAATACCCTCGCTGCTCTCCACAATGAGCACCTTGTCGAAAAGATTTAGATACATATAGGAATAAAGCTCGTTGTTTTGCGAAACGGCATCTGCGTCGGCGTCTACCCTGAACCGCAGCGCGTGCAGCCCCTCCTCTTCAAGCGAATGGGGAATTGCGATATCCTGCACGCCCTCCCTGACGGAAGCGGACACGCTTTGACACTCCTCACCGTTGTCGAACAACGTCACCGTGACGGGTGTTTCGCCTTTTCTCGAACTTGCAACGGAAAGAGTAATTTCAAACTGCTCGCCTCTCAAAATATTGCTGTCCGGCAGCCCCACCGAGAGCGCCTGAACCTCGTCCTCTCCCGACAGGGAGCCGCACAGAACGCTGTCTATGCGCGTGCCCTCCGCAACAATCGATTTGACAACGGAGGAGGCTTTTCCGTCCGTTTCCACGCCGTCGCTCAAAAGCACTATCTTTGCGGATTCGGGATGGGTAAGCATATCCCTTGCAAAAACCAACGCCGACGAAATGTCCGTCGCAGTGACGTCCGGCTGCAAGGAGTTTTGATACAGATTGAAAGCGTTGCGCAAGTCGTCGGTAAGAGGCACCGCGCACACGGGCTTCAAGCCGAAGGTGACTATGCCGAGGCTGTAAACGTCGGTGTTGGTCATTTCTATGACGCTGCGCACGAAATCGTCCTTCGCCTGTTTTTCTTCGGCGGTGCTGTAAGAAGCGTCCACCACCAGCACAAGCTCGTTTTCCGAGTTGTGCACCTCGTAATCGAATGTCATGCCCGACAGCACGAAAATACACAGGACAAGCGCAGTCAGGTGCAGCACGACGGAGGAAATTCTGTTTCTTGTTTTTCTGAATTTTTTCGACAGCTTGAAGTAAGGCAGAAGCGTAAGAAGCACGGCGGGCACAATAAGCAGCAGCAGCCATGCGCAGGAAAAATTCACTTGTAAATTCAACATTTTTCAGCCTCCACGGTCACAGCCCTTCAATCGAGTGCAGCGCCCACTCCAAAAACATAAGCGCGACGATTGCCGCGGCAAACCAGACAAGCAAATCCTCTATGATTTCCTGCGCGGCGTTTGCGGCAAAGGGAACGCTCAAAACGTCCTCCCGCGTTATGTCGCTTTGCGACGCGGCAACCTTGGCGTAAAATTTTTCTTCCACGATTTCTCCCGAAATGAGCTGTTGACGCAGGGTGTAGGTTCCGAAGCTTTCTACGTACAGCTTTGCGGGAAACTCCCCGAAGAGCAGCTCCGTGCCGTCAGGGGCGGTAACAATCAAATCTCTGCCCCTCGCGTTTACCTCTATCGTGTCGTAAACGTCGCACAAATCCTCCGTCAAGGTAGACGGCAGGTAATAATTGAACATATTGTAAATGAGAATGGGATAATACACGCTGAGCGCCAAAGTGGACATATTGAGACTGAAAGTCATCACGGCGATTTTTGAATCGGCTTCGTTTCTTGCAAAGAACACGGGATTGCCCTCGTAATACATCAGCACGTCGTATCTTTCCAGACTTGCTTCGTCCACCTGAGAATATTGGGTTACCTTTATTCCCTCGACGTCCATGTAGCGCACCAGAGGATGCTCGCCGTCTCCGATAGCAAGAGACGCGCCGTCTCCGTCGTAATCGGTCACCTGCACGTTTCTTCTCACAATCGAGAAGCCCGCGTCCGCCGAGCTGTCGGGATTGACCAAAAAAATTATTCCGTCCTTTGGCAGAACTTTGGGCACGGTGTGCTCGAATATGTAAAAATCAAATCCCTCGGTTGCAGGCGTATCCTTGCCCTTGACCTCGGTTATTTCTATATTCCAGCTGCCGAAAGTCTTTTCCTTGAGCGTCCTCAACACGCCGCCGAAAAAGACGTTTGACGCCGTGCTGTAATACTGAATCTTTACCGTCGGCCTTAATCCGCCGTAAATGAAAAACTCGTTGTCCAGCAAAAGCGAATCCGCTTCGTCAATATGTATATACGCCTCGTCGAAAGAGTAAATTCTTTCATTTTCGGTGAGAAGCACGGGAATCACGTCCTGTCCGAGATTGCGCGCGGCGGAGGTGTAAACTATTTTGGTCGGAATGCCGTCCAGTCCGTTTACCGTCTGCACGGGGAGAGTTATTTTTTCTCCCTTTCCGTTTACGTTGCCCACCTCGCAGAACACCTCGAAAGCCTTGTCCAAGCCGTAACACGCAACCTCTATTTCAAAGGTATAAAAGTTGTCTTCGAGTCTCGCCGACGCGCTCAGCACGGCTACGTTCCACTCGTATCGGTCGGAAACGTCCACGATTGTCACGTTTTCAGCGTCGTTGACGTAGGTCGTGCCCGTCAAAAGCAGAATTTCGGAATCGGCGTTGTAGCGCAGCGTTTCCTCCGCCAAAAGCATGGCTCCGTCCACGTCTCCCTCGCACAGAGAACACTGCATTCCGTTTATGTATGCGTCTATTTCCGACAGCTCTCCCGCGCCCGCGCGCCTAACCACGTACGACGCTTTTTCTCCCGCAAGAATAACGGTTACCGTTCCGTTGTCTTTTAAGGTTTCGTCCGCGATTTCGCGCGTTTTTTTCAACGCCCTGTCAAAGCGCGTGTCGTCGGAGCTCTCGCAGGAAGCGAGCATGCTCGCGGAAGCGTCCACGATTATTATTTTTTCGTTCTGTCCGACGCTTGTCTCGGCAACGACCGCGGGCTTTGACAAAATCAAAGCGGCGGCTATGCAAATCAGCACCTGACAAAGCAGAATAAGCAGATTTCTCAGCTTGTTTATCGGGATTTTTTTCTTTCTGTATTTAAGGCTTAATTTCCATATATAAGTGCTTGAAACAAATTTCTGCTGATAATTGGGCTTCAATATGTAAATAATCAACAAAATCAACAGCCCGATTAAGCCCAGCAAGCCTATTGGAACCAATAAATCCATAATGTCTCACCTTGTCCGTTTTTATTTTCAAAGTCTCAGCTTTTTTCCGCGTAAAGCGGGGAGCGTTTCGCGCTCCCCGCCGCAAGAATCTTTCAATCTTAATGAGAAGCAGCCCTCTTTTATTCGATTGTTCCGTAGTACGACTCGATAAATTCTCTCAAATCGTCGGGTATTTCGCCGTCGTTTTCCAGAATTTCCTCTGCCAACGCCAGATATTCTTCCAATCTGTCGCCGTAGTACTGGTCGCCGTCTATGACCTTGTTGGAGTCCTGATACTCTCCGCCCTTGCCGTCGCCGTCTTTGCTTTCGCCGTCGCCGTCCGTTTGCTGCTGCTCTTGCTCCTGCTCCTCGCCGTCGGAGGGTTGGTCCTGAGCCTGATCCTGCTCCTGCTGTTGCTCGTCTCCTTCGCCGCCGTTGCCGTCCTGCTCGGACTCTTCAAGCTCCGTGAACACGGCAAAATAGGTTATTATTACGTTGCCGTCCTCGTCCACCTCGGAAAACTCTCCGTCGGGCATTACCTCCTTGTCATGTCTGTAAGGCTCCTCGCTGCCGTCCGACCAGCACAGAAAAGCCCAACCGTCTTCGGCAACAGCCAGCACAGGCTCCGCGTCTCCGCCTTTTAGCACAAGCTGATCCGCGTTGCCCTCGATTTCTCCCTCTCCCTCGACTTCGTAAATAATCGTATAAAAAACCTCGGGATTGAAAATAGGCTCCACTATGCCGGGCAAATCTTTGATAATGCCCTTTGCGCTGAGCGCGCTCGCAGTGGTCGCGGCTCCGGCAGTCAACAGCATCACGCAGGCAACGATTATGCTTGCCGCGGATACGACTATTTTTAAGCTTCCCGATTTTACGCTTTTAAGCTTTGCCGCAGCGTCCTGTCTTTGCTTTTTGGCGAAAAAGTCCTCCTTTTTCTCATATTCCGTCATGGTGATAACTCTTTCTTCAAGTCCCAGCCCGTCTACGCGCCGCGCGACGTCCTTAAACGTGGGGCGGAATTTAAGAAAATACAGCAAAGCCGACGAAGCCGCCCAAACCGCGACGAAAACGCCGAGGGACACGCACAAAACGAGTTTCAAACTCTTTACTCCCAGACACCAGGTCGCAAGCGCGGCGACGGCGTTTGCGCCAAACGCAAAAACCGCGCCCCAGACAATCGATTTCAACCATGCTTCTTTGGATAATCTTTTGCGATATTCGGACAATAAATTTTTTACCGACATTTTTTTATCTCCTTTATTTCAAGTCAAGCCGCCGTAGCAAGCGGCTTAGGCGGAACGGGCAAGCAAGCAGTCCGCCCCGCCTTTCCCCTTTAAGCCTCTGCCTCCGTTTCGGCAGATTTCCAGTAAATCGTTGCTTTCATATCTCTGTTCCAGCCCTCCGTCCAGTCGCAGTCCTCCTCCGCCATGTCAATGCGAATCACCTGCTCCTCCGTCCAGCCGGCAAACGCGCCTTCGCCCACGCTCATTGCGCCCGACGGTATGACAAGCTCCTTTATTTGAGTCAAGCCGGCAAGCGCGTATTTTCCGACGGACGTGACGTTTGTCAAATCCAAGCCCGTCAACGGACAGCCGTTGTAAACGGTCGTTCCGTCCTCCGACTCTGAAACCTCGCAAAAAGCGTAATCTCCTATTGAGCTCAGGTTGGGTGCGACAAATTCTTTGAGGGACGAGCAGCCCGCAAACGCGCTTTTGCCCAAAGTTTTCAATTCGGGCAGGCTTATGCTTTCGAGCGAAGCACAGCCAAAGAAGGCAAAGTCCCCTGCTTCCGTTGCGGCAGCCGCCGACACGGAGACGAGTTTGCCGCAGTTTGAAAACGCGTAATTGCTTATTTTCGCCACTTTGGGAATGCTCGCTTCCTTCAAAGCCGAGCAGCTTTCAAAGCTGTTTGCGCCGAGCGTCGCCGCCTGCGGCAGATTGACGTATTCCAGCGCGGCGCAGCCCCTGAACGCATTGTTGCCGACTGAGTTCACCTGCGACAGGTCGATTGTGTCCAGCGCGGCGCAGCCGTCGAACGAGGCGTTTCCAATCTTGGTTACGCTGCCCTCGAAAATGATTTCTTTGAGTGAGGCGCAGCCGACAAATTCGTTGTTTTCTATTGCCGTCACGCCTGCGGGGATTGTAAGACTTACAAGAGAGGTGCAGTTTTTGAACGCGCCGTAGCCCGCCGAAAGACGCTGCAACGTCGCAGGCAATTTGATTGTCGTCAAGGAAGTGCAGCCCTCGAACAGATAATTTTCAAGTCTCAGCAATCCGTCGGCAAACGTCACCGTTTTAAGGGACGTACAGCCTTTGAACCAACCGTTCCCCGCCGTACCGCTGCTTGACACCGTTCCGTTTAGATTTCCCACATTTACTTCCGCCGTTTCAAGTGCGGTGCAGTCCCTGAATGCTTCGTTTTTCAAAGCTATTACGCTTGCAGGCACGGTCACGTGTTTAAGGGATGTGCACCCCTGAAATACATACATATTGATAAATTTTGTGCCGTCAAGCTTGATTTCTTCAAGCCCCGTGCAATTGAGGAACGCTTTGGAGTAAACAACCTCCGCAGTGAGCGTCACGGTAGTCAGCCGCGCGCACCCCTCAAAAGCGTTTCCGTCGATATAATCCACGTTTTCGAGATTGATTTTTCCGACGGCGGAGCCGGCAAACGCAAAGTCGTCGATATACTTCACCGACGCGGGCAAAACCACTTCCTCAACAACGGAATTGTTCCTCAACGCAGCCCTTGCGACGATTTCCGTGCCGTCCCTTACCGTCAGCGTCGTCTCTTTGCCGAAATAATGCACGAGAGCCGTGCCGGTAATCTTTTTGGAAGTCGTGCCTGTACCTTTGTCGTTCAGTAAATAGAAGGAGTCGGTATATTCGGCATATATGGCGTTGTCCTCTATCTCGGTTTTGACGTTGCCGTCCGCGACACAAAATTTGACGTTGCCGCACCCCTCGAAGGCGTCCTCCCTTATCAGAGTAAGAGCGCCGCTTACCGTCACTTTTGCAAGCGACTCGCAGTTTTTGAAGGTGGCGACGTCTATTATGCTGACGCCTTCGGGCAGCGTTATCTCCTTTAAGGAAACGCAGTTTTCAAATACGTTGCCGTAACCGTCGTTGCTTGTCGTCGAGCCGTTGCCAAGCTTGGTCAAGCTTTGCGGCAGAGTTATTTGTTCAAGCGCGGCGCAGTTCAGGAAAGCTTTTTGCTTGATTTGGGTGATTCCGTCGGAGAGCGTCACGTTTTTAAGTTTGACGCAGCCTGCAAACGCGCTTGCTCCCACCGTGCCCGCCGCATCGGAACGCATGAGCACCGTTTCAAGGGAAACGCAGTCGAGAAACGCGTTGTCGGGTATTGTCTTTACGTTGTCGGGCAGGGTAATGCTTTCAAGAGACGAACAACCCGAAAACGCGCTTGCGCCCAAAGTGAAATTTGACTCCACATTGGCGGGGAAAACAAACTCTTCAAGCGACGAACAGCCGAAAAACGCATTGGATGCGATAAAACCGAGCGTATTGGCGGCAAATGTCACCTTTTCCAGCGACGTGCAGTTTTTGAACAGCCCCTGTCCTATTTTTGTGACGCCCTCGGGCAGACTGATTGACAGCAGCGACTCGCAGCCCTCGAATGTACTGACATAAGTAGTCGACGACGTGTAAGACGCGCCCGTGTAGCCCAGCTGAGTGAGCGTTGACGGCAGAACAATCTCTTTGAGAGAACGGCAGTTGAAAAACGCCATTCTGCCAATCATTTTAACCTTGCCGTTTTCCTTGAACACTACGGACGAAAGCGACTCGCAGTCGGCAAACATACAGTCGGGAATTGTCTCGACGTTTATTCCGATTGTGACGGTTGCAAGCTGACTGCACCCGTAAAAAATGCCGTCCTTTGCGCCCGTTGAGGACGCCGAGCCCGCTCCGAGCGTGTCTACCGTATCGGGAACGGTAAATTGAGTAATCGCCGTGTTCTGAAAAGCGCCCTTTCCTATCTCGGCAAGCACATTGCTTTGCATATTGACCTCGGCAAGAGATTTGCAGCCGGAAAATGCAAGAGCCTTTATGCTTTCCGTCTCCGCTCCTATGGTTACTTTTTTGAGGGAGACGCACCCTAAAAACATATTTTCGCCGACATTCGTGCTCTTTACCGTTGCTTCTTCGAGAGCGGCGCAATTTTCAAAGACGGATTTTCCTATCGTCGTCACCGTAGACGGAACGGTTATCGATTTAAGTCCCGTTTTGAGTCCCGTCTTTTCAAAATACTGACCGCACCCCGAAAATGCCTGAGCGTTCAACGTAACAAGCCCTTCGGGCAACGATATTTCGCTGAGTTTGACGCAATTTCTGAACGCATACTGTCCTATGCCTTTGAGCCCCTGCGGCAGCAAAACCGTTTCAAGCGCGTCGCACGATTCAAAAGTATACATCGCAATGTTTTCAACAGCGCAGGAGGACAAATCCGCTTTTTTAAGCGACTTGCAGTTGTAGAACGTGTAGGACGACGTGGTCACGAGCACCGTGTCCGTCGTCGAAGGCTTGCCGAGGTTTACCAGCGTCTTGGGCGCGGTAAATTCGACAAGAGCCGCACAGCTTCTGAACGCGTTTTGACCGATGTTGATTAGCTGGCTGTTTTCGCTGAAATTGACGTTTTTAAGCGACGAGCACTCGGCAAACGCATAAGCGCCTATGCTTGTCGTCAGGTCGGGAAGCGATATTTCCGTGAGAGACGCGCACTTTTCAAACGCCCTGTCTCCTATCGTCGACAATTTGCACGAGTCTCCGAAAGTCACGGTTTTGAGAGACGCGCAGCCCGAAAACGCGTACAGCGCAATCGAAACAAGTCTGTCGGGCAGAGTCACGGACTCTATTGACGAATTTTGGAAAGCGTACTGACCGATTTCCAAATCTTTGTCCGCGTCGGCAAACACGACGGATTTGACGCCTACATTGTCCTTGAAGCTGTAATCGCCTATCTTCCGCACCTCGGCAGGCACGGTGTAAACCTCCGCGACCTTGTCGGCGGGACAGAAAACCAGCTCCGTTCCGTCTTTAGAGAAAAGCGCTCCGTCAATTGTCGTGAAATTTTTGCAGGTAGAACGGCACTCGATGCTTTTGAGTCCCGATATGCCCGCCACAAGGTCGGTAAAACCGTCCGACGCAAGGCTGTCGGGCACCACAAGCCGCGCTATGCTGCACCCCTCAAAGGGCTTTGAGCCTAATTTCGCAACGCTTGCGGGCAGCTCTATTTCCGTAATTTTGCAGTTTTTGAACGCGCTTTTTCCTATTTCGTTCAGTCGGCAGTCCGGTGCAAACGTCACGACGGAAATGTTGTGGTTCGAGCGTCCCGCAATCGCCTCGCCCCAATAAAGCGCGTTGTCGCCTATTTTTACGAGACGCGCGGGGAAAGCTATGGAGGTAAGACTGTAACAGTTGTAGAAGATACCGTCCGACGTATAGGTGAAGCTGCCGCTTACCGACGGCAACTCAAAATCCGCCGTTCCACCCTCCTCGAACTCTATTGCGGTGAGAATCTGACAGTTCCAGAAGCTGCTTGTTCTGAAAGTCTCCGCTTCTTTGGCGATTGTTATCGTGCCGGACTTTTGCTGCGGGCAGAACACAAGCATCTTTCTGTCTGCCGTATACAGCGCTCCGTCGTAAGAGGAGAAGTAAAGACCTCCCTCCTCCACGTTTATGCTTTCTACCGCGGCGCAGTCGCGTCCGTCGTATTCGCTGAAACACATGACGGCGTTGCCGTTGCTAAGACCTCCCGATATTTCAAGCCCGAACTGAAAAGCGTCGTAATCGTTTTGCACTCCGCGCAGTCTGTTGGGCAGATTGAGAGTTTTGAGCGACGTGCAGCCCCAGAAAGCTCTTTCCGCAAAGGAAAGGTCGCCCGTGCCGCCAAGCCCGAACTCGATTTCGGCAAGGCTTTCGCAGTGGTAGAAGGCACGCGGTCCGATTGCGCGCGCAAAGCCGCTTACCCCCGCAACCACGTCGTCGCCGTTGGCAACGGTTTTGGGTACGTAAACATAAGTGAGCGCGGCACAGTTGTAGAACGTGGAGTCGGGTATGCTCGTCAGTCCGTCGGGGAAAGTCGCCTTTTTGAGCGACGCGCAGTATGTGAATACGCTTTCGCCCAATTTGAGAGGTTCAAAAGGCGTTTCTTCCTTCCCCGTCGCCCTCGGAGCGAATTTGATTTCGGAAATTGCCGAGCTGCGGAAGGCGTATTTGCCTATTTCCGTCACCGACGCGGGTATTGTGAGGACGGACAAGCTCTTGGTGTTGCCGAAAGCGTTTGCCGCTATTGTGCGGACTCCGCCGAAATCTATATCGGACAGGCCGCTTCCGTCGAAGCAGTTTTCGCCCAATGACAGCGTACGCTCGGGCAATTTGATGCTCTTTAACGCCGTACAGCGGTAAAACGCCTTGTCGCCTATGGTGAGAAGCTCCTCTCCCTCAACGAACAACACCTCCGAAAGATTGACGCAGCTTTCAAACGCGCCGTTGCCTATGTTGACAACGCTTGCGGGTATGGTAATTTTAACCATATTGGCTTTGCCGATAAACACGCCGCCGCCGATAACCTTGATAGTATCAGGTATAACGTAGTCGCCCGTCAGTCCTTCGGGATAATAAGCGATTTCGGTCACGTCGGCGTTGTAAAGCACCCCCTGTTCGTCCGCGTAATAGTTTGGATTGTCGGGGCTTACAACAAAGCTTTTAAGCTTGGTGCAGTTGTAAAACACCGAATTGAAGGGTATATACCCCACATTGTCGGGGATTTCCACGCTTTCCAGCATACGGCAGTTTCTGAACACGTATTCGCCGAATTGCAGGTCTGAACGCACGTGGCTTAAATCTATGTCGTTAAGTTTCGAGTTGTCGGCAAAGGCGTTTTTGCCTATCGCCGTGAGCGTGGACGGCAGCAGCAGAGATTGCAAAGAGCAACCCTCAAACGCCTCCTCGCCGATTTGGGCAACGCCGCAGCTTTTGGTATATTCGAATTTAAAGCTGACCTTTTCTCCTTGTTCCGTCGTTTCCGTAACTCTTGTCATTGTCCCGCTTTCTTCAAAAACCAGCTCGGCAAGCTTGGAACAATCGGCGAAAGCCCTTCTGCCGATAACCATTGTGCCTGCGGGGCGCTCGCTCGCGACAAAAACAACCTTTGTCAGACTGTCGCACTCCGCAAACGCTTCCGCCCCTATCGTGCGGACGTTGGCGTGTAAATACACCTCTTTGACCGTACTCTTGATTTTGGTTGAAGACGGGTTGGTATAAAACGCCCTTTCGGCAATGTTGAGCGCCGCCGTCGGCAGCGTGTAAACGCCGCTGTCCTTGTTGTGCGCGGCGGGATAATAAAGCAGGGTGTCCTTTGCCGCGTTGAACAGCACTCCGTCGATTGACGAATAGGCTGCGTTGTCGAAGGAGCCGACGATGTTTATATTTTCAAGTTTTCCGAACAGCGAAAAAATCTCGTGCTCTGCCTTTTCAAACTTTTTAAGTCTTGCGGGCAGCGTGAGATTTACAAGCGCGGTGCAGGAAACGATTGCTCCGTCGCTCATGGTAAGCGGAATTTCCTCCGTTATCGACTGCTCGAAAACAATGGATTTAAGCGTCGTGCTGTTTGAAAACGATGCGCGGGCAACCGTCTTGACGGAAGCGGGAACGATGATTTCTTCCAGCTTGGTTTTGGCAAAAGCGTTCTGCGTTATTTTTGTCACCGCGTCGGGTATGCGGTAGCTTCCGGTAAACGTCGCGGGCACGAGAGCTATTTCCACCTCTCCCTGCATGACGATGTTTCTGTAAAGAAGCGTGCCCTCCTGCGCGAAGTAAACTGGGTCGATTTCCCCCTCGATTTCACGCACTTCATAACGCTCGATATATCTGCATCCGTCAAACGCGGTCAAAGAAATTGTCCTTACCGTGTTGGGAATGCTTACGCTCACAAGCTTGGTGCAGTTGAGAAACGCATAGTCCTGAATAGAAACCACTTTTAGCGTTTCGGGATTGGGATTTTCGTCCGTCGGCACGGGAGTGTACGTCGCGGGGATAATAAGATGGGTAACCTGCGAGATTCTCGGTCCCGCCTTGACGGCGTAACCGTCGCCGTCTCTGACGTAATCGATTGCGTCGACGTAATAAGCGTAAAGAACGATGTCTTCCGAAGTGTGGGACCATTTTATCCTGCTGCGGCCTTCGGAGTCCGTGTACGCGACGCCGTAGCCGTCGGCGCTCGCGCACCAATACGTAAACACCTTTATTTCGTAATTGACGTCGGGCACGGGCAGAACGAATTCACTGCCGTAAGCCACCTCTGCGGTAAGCGTGCGCTGACCGTCTACCGTGCCGAACTCGCCGCAGTCGAGAGTTATCGTATAAACGTGGGCAACCCAGTTTGCATAGAGAACAACGTCGGCGTTGAACGGGAAATATTCTTCGGAAAACTCCGCGCCGTTTGCCGCAGCTCCGCCCTCTTTGTTGTACCAGCCGCCGAAGTCGTAGCCCGTTTTGCTTGTTTCGGCAAGCTCCACCTTGTCGCCCACCGCCAGATAAAGCGGGGCGACCGCTTCGCCTCCCATAGCGTCCAAGCTCAACGTATGCGCCCACACCTTGAGAGAAGTCCAAACCGGCTCGCTTTCGTCCTCGGTGTTTTCGTCCGCGCATCTGACCTCTATCAGGTTTTCGCCCGCTTTGGTCAGTTTTATCTCGGCGAAGTTGACTCCGCCCGCAACACCGAAAGCAGAACCGCCGTTTATCCTCACTTCATAGGAGGAAACGCCCGCGACATAGTCCCAGGAAATTACGTTTCTGAAATAGCGCAGGTTTGTAGCTTGCGTCTGCCAGCCGAAAACCGTTTCGTCGCTCCACTTGGATTCGGATTCTCCCGCAGCCTTGATTTTGAGGGAATAATATCCGCCCTTCGACCATGCAACGTCGGTGTCCGAAAACGGCAGATAGTTCTCGTCAGTCTCGAAGTTTTTGCCGTCAATATTGACTATGTACGACGTAGCGTCGGCAACGGCGTTCCAGCTTATCCTGTCGGCGGATACGACTATCCCCGACGGAGTGGCAAGCTGATTTTTTTCAAAGGCAAACGTCGCTTCGTCCGAAGGAACGAAACCCGGCGTATACGCGCGCACGGCGACGGAAATTTCGCCGGAATACTCTTTGAGGCTGAAACTGTTTCTGCCTCCCGTGGACGCGGGCGCGCCTCCGTTTACCGACACGGTATAATCCGAAGCGTCGTCAAGCGCGTCCCACACCAAGAGGTCGATCTCCGTGTCGAGATACAGTCCGCTTACGACGGGCAGCTTGCGCAGATAGACAAACGCTCTCGAAACGGACGAAGCATAGCCCTCCGCAGTAGCGGTAACAACAAACTCAATGCCTTCGGGAAGCATTTTGCAGTTTGAAAAATCGAAATATACGGAAGCGCCGTTGTCAAAATGAGTGTGAACGTGATTTTCGTCGCCGCACACGACGTCGATGAAATATCTCGTCGCATTGGGCACGGGACGCCAAACAAGCAATCCGTTGTCCGCAACGGAAAAATCGGACACTCTGTTGAGCGCCTTGTTTTTGTAGTATCTTGAAACCGTGACGTCGCCCGCGGTGAGCGTGATTTCATAGTCGCCTGCAATGCCGTTGGCAAAATCCAGCTTTTTGGAGCTGCCCGCCGTCGCGCCGATAGTTTCGTCGACAATGACTGCGCCCAGCGGGTTGACTACTTTAAGCCTGACCGCCGTGCCCGCGCCGTCCCAGGAAACACCCTCTGCGCTGACGTAAACCAAAGGCAAAGCCGCACTTCCCTTTTCCTGCCAGAGGGCGAAAAGCGTGGTGTCCTCGCAAAAAACCATTCCGTCCGCGTACATATAGGACAGTCTGTCTCTGTCCTCGTACATACTTATCCACCAGCCCTTGAATATATATCCCTCGCGCTCGGGCGACGGAACTTCAAGCAGCTTGCCGCCGACAGTCTCCGCTTCGCTCGGCTTGCCGCCGTCGTAATTCAAATCAAAAGTCACGGCGTACTCCGACTGTCCGTGAACTACCGCGGCAAATCTTGCGTAAACGGTTGTGTTGCAGACAATTGCGGAACCGAAATCATAAGGTCGGGTAAAGTTTTTGTCGCTATACCAACCGACAAAAACACAATCCGTCTTTTGCGGCTCCGCGACAGGTCTGTCAACAGTCCTTCCGTTTACCACGGACACGGCTTCAACCGCGCTTCCTCCGTCGGTGTCGAAGGTCACAGTATAAGTAATTTTGGGCAGAAATACAAGCCGCTCCCCCTTGTACGTCAGCTCAATCCCGCCGTCAGAATACGATGCGGCGAGCTGCCCGTCCTCCTCTTTGAGAAAAGTCAGGGTAAGAACTCCGTTTTCAAGAACGTAAGTACCCGACTTGTTGTCGCCCAAAACAACAAAGGAGAATCTGTTGCCGCTGTTTAAGACAATTTGATACTCCTCTCCGTCGGCGTCGCAATAGTAAACGCCCGTTTCCGGACCTTCCTCGATAGGTTTCGGCTTGCAGCCGCCAAGCACGAGCAGCGCAGCCGCCGCCACGCAAACAAGTAGCAGCAACAAAAACCGTTTCTTTTTAGCCATAGGATTACCTCCTCGATATTTAAACGCCTTCGGCGTTTGAATTACATCAATCGGAGTCGCTTTCGTCAGGATTTCACATTGCACCAATCTGCGACATATCCATAAGAAAAAATATGCTGTTTAAATATATTATGACTTGCATACAATAAATGACTTAATCATTTATTCGGGTATTATTCATGATTTTGTCGATTGTACTCTATGTATGAAAAAATCAAGATAGATTTATAATAATAGTAGAATTCTACTTTGTCAAGACTTTTCAAGTAGGTTTCTACTAAAATATTCCAAATGGATATTCTAAGCCGACGGATTAAAGAATTGAGAGAAGAACATTTTCTTTCGCAAAAGGCGCTCGCGCAAAGAGTAGGCGTAACTCAAAAAGCAATCGATTTTTGGGAAAAAGGTCAAAACGAGCCCAAAGCAACGTATCTCAAAAACCTTGCGCTCACCTTCAACGTCAAGGCGGGATATTTGCTTGGACTTGAAAACAGAGACGATTGAACGCTTTGACACCCGTCAATTAAGCGATATTTGTCGCCCACTCCCGTACCGTGCAGCCTTCAAGGCTTGCAATGCTTGTGCGCCGAAAAAACGCCGTCACTCAAATCAAAGCGGAAAATCTATTATTCCATACAGCATGGTTTTTGCTTTTTTCAACACACTCATAAATTTGAAAAAAATTTAAAAACAAATATTTTCGCAATGTCAAAAAGTATAAAAAAAACGCCTGTCTACACTTTAAAGCGCAGACAGGCGTTTGCAATCAGAAAGCCCAATAGAGATACGACATAGCCCTGCCCAAACTCTCCGAAGCATAAACAATTATAATCAATCAAAATCAAGTTATAGTCCGTGCATATTCTACACCAAAATTTTTTCAAACATACTCAAATGTATTTGTACAATTGTCCAATAATAATTGTAAAATAATTTCATTAGCCTGCTCGATTGGCTTAAACATCAAACCGTTACATATTTTTCCCTAAAACAATCCTTGCAGCAAAATTTTTTTCAGGTTTAATCCGATTTTGTTTTTTCTCATGCGGAATTTTTTCAGGGCAGGCTGAAAGGGGCGCTCCCCTATCGGGAGCGCCCCTTAAATATCGAATTTTTCAAGACGCGAACTTATTTTACGAAACAACCAACTAACTTTCCGGATTTCGACCACAGCTACGTATTCAGTCTCAGACGTCGCGAAAATAAACCGTTAGGATTTTCAAATAATCAACAGATTTTATTGTTTACAAAACGATTCCTGGAAATAAAAAACCCCGCTGAACACGGGGCTTTAAAGTAAGTTTTATTAAGCGTTTTCGCTCGTTTCGGCAGCGGTCGTTTGGTCCGACTCAACGCCGCCGATATTCTGTGAATACAGATGGCAGGCAACCTTGTGACCGTTTTCGTACTCGATGTAATTGGGCGCAACCTTGGAACAGATATCCATACATTCCGAACAACGGGTATGGAACTTGCAGCCCGAAGGCGGATTCGCGGGTGACGGAATGTCGCCTTTGAGTATGATACGGTTCATTTTGACGGTCGGGTCGGGCACGGGCACAGCCGAGAACAGAGCCTTTGTGTAAGGATGCATAGGATTTGAAAAAATCTTTTCCTTCGGTCCGTACTCCACCATGCTGCCCAGATACATGACGCCGACATAATCGCTTATATGCTCCACGACGGACAAGTCGTGCGAAATGAATATATAAGTGAGATTCATGTCGCGCTGCAAATCTTCCAGCAGATTTATTATCTGTGCCTGAATGGACACGTCGAGCGCCGAAACAGGCTCGTCGCAGATGACAAGACGGGGCTTTAAGGCAAGCGCGCGCGCAATACAGATACGCTGGCGCTGACCGCCGCTGAACTCGTGCGGATATCTTTCAAAGTAGTGAGTCTGCAAACCGCACTTCTTCATCGTGTCGAGAATGTGCTGCCTATACTGCTCTCTTGGCACAATGTTGTGCTCTCTGACCGCTTCTCCTATGATTTCGCCGACCGGCATACGGGGCGAAAGACTGGAATACGGGTCCTGGAAAATCATCTGAATCTGAGGACGCAACGCGCGCAGCTCTTTGGGTTTTAGCTTGCTTATGTCTTTTCCGTCAAAAATAACCTGACCGTCGGTGACGCTGTGCAGACGCAGAATTGTGCGCCCCATAGTCGTCTTGCCGCATCCGGACTCGCCGACTATACCTATCGTTTTGCCGGCTTCAACGGTGAACGAAACGTCGTCGACAGCGCGTACGTAAGACAGAGGTCTGCCGAAAAAGTCCGTTTTAAGCGGAAAATATTTTTTGAGATTTCTTACAACTAGCAGCTTTCCCTTTTCCTCATCTGTCAGGCACAGGTCGTCGGAGGCAGGGCCGCTTTCGGCGGCGACCGCAACATTTTCTTCATTCTCAACAGCGTCGTTGAGGGCTTGATTTTTCTTTTCTTCCATAATCTTACTCACCCTCCTTTTTGTTCTCGTTGTAGAGATAGCACGAAACGCTGTGCGTAGGCGTAACCTGTATCATGGGAGGATATTCGCCGTTGCACTTGCCTATGCACTTGTCGCACCTGTCTTTAAAATAACAATAGGACGGCATATTGACAGGGTTAGGCACCTGTCCGGGAATATTGTAAAGCCTTTCCACTTTTTTGTTTACGGCAGGCTTGCTCTTTTGCAGTCCCATAGTGTAAGGATGCAAAGGATTTTGGAAAATTTCCAGAGCGGTGCCGCGTTCAATCACCTTGCCGGCATACATGACAACTACGTAATCCGCCATTTCGGCAATAACGCCCAAGTCGTGAGTTATCAGCATGATGCTGCCGTTTATTTTGTTCTTGATTTCGCGCAGCAGGTCGAGAATCTGAGCCTGAATAGTGACGTCCAAAGCCGTCGTAGGCTCGTCCGCGATGATAAGCTCGGGATTGCAGATAAGCGCCATGGCTATCATAACGCGCTGCCGCATACCGCCGCTGAGCTCGTGCGGATAACGCTTGTAAATGTTTTCCGGCATGGCTATGCCGACAAGCTCAAGCATTTCTATGCTGCGCTTTTTGGCGTATTCCTTCGTCGCGCCTTCAACGTGCAGCAGAGTCACCTCGTCAAGCTGATTTCCGATTGTGAAAACGGGATTTAAGCTTGTCATAGGCTCTTGGAAAATCATGGCGACAAAATTGCCCCTGATACGGTGCATTTCGTATTTGGGCATTTTGGCTATGTCGAAAACCTTGCGCTCGGTTTTGTACTGAGGAACGCCGAACTCGTTTGTTTCAATCACGGGCTTTCCCTTTTCGTCAAAAACCTGATTTCCGTTTTCATCCAGCTTGTAAATGGGAATCTTGTTGCGTTTTTCGTCGTAAGAATAATCCGTTCCTTCAAAACGAATGGAGCCGGAAACAATTTGCCCCTGAGGCGCCTGAACAAGCTGCATAAGCGAAAGCGAAGTCACGCTCTTGCCGCAGCCCGATTCGCCGACAACGCCGACGATTTTCCCTTTGGGTATATTGAAGGAAACGCCGTCAACCGCCTTGACCACACCCACGTCCGTAAAGAAGTAGGTGTGAAGGTCGTCAAACTCAACGACATTCTGCGGGTCTTTCATTTCCGTGAGATACTCGCTCTCGGGCACGTTTTTTCTGCGTTTTTTCTTTTCAAACTCCAAAGTAATTTTGAGGTTCTCTTTGGATATGCGGCGGGATTCCTTGGCGGAAATGTAATGCTTGCTGACTTCCTCGTCCTTTTTGAACAGCTTACGCACCCTGTTCCAGGTCTTTTTGAAGAAGTTTTCTTCCTGCTCAGTCTGTTCGCCCGCCTTTTCTACCTTTTCCTCCGCGGTCTCAGTTACTTCCAGATTATTTTTATTTTTCTTTTCATCCATAACCGTTACCTCTTCATTTTCGGGTCAAAAGCGTCGCGCAAGCCGTCGCCTACAAAGTTGAAGCCAAGCACAGCGAGTATGATACAGATTCCGGGCGGAATCCATTGATACGCAATCTGATAAACCTCGCTTTCCATATCCTTGATGGCATTTATCATTGTTCCCCAGGAAGCGTAAGGCTCCTGAACGCCGAGTCCCAGATAGCTGAGAGTGGCTTCCGAAATAATAATTCCGCCCAGTCCCATCGTCATGGAAACAATAAGCTGCGGCATGACGTTGGGAATCAGATGCTTGAATATTTTTCTTGACGTGGACAGCCCCGTCGCCTCCGCCGCAATCATGTACTCCTGCTCTCTCAACATGAGTATCTGACCGCGCACCAAACGGGCAATGCCCGACCAGCCGAAAATCGTCAGAACAAGCATCAGCCAGTAAATACGCGACATGCCGTTTATTTCATAAGCGTCGAGCAAGGTACCGGCAATCAGCATAATCGGAAATGTGGGGACGCACATAAATATATCCACTATACGCATGATGAGCTGGTCAACCCATTTCCCGAAATAGCCGGCAATCCCGCCAAGCACAATTCCGATAATGCCTTCCAACAAAATAACGACAAAGCCCAGCGTCATGGATATTCTTCCTCCCCAGAACGTTCTGGTCAGCACGTCGCGACCTTTGCCGTCGGTGCCCAGCCAATGTTTGGAGCTGGGGGGGTCGTTTATGTTCTGTGTTGGAATGTCCTCAAGAATCAGATAGTAGTCTCCGTCGGAAACATAATTAAAGGAATATTTTATATTTCCGGGATTCTGGTCTATTTCGCTGTAATGATAACCCGTAAACCACGGTCCGACAAAACTCAATACGTAAAGCGCGATAAGTATTACCAAACCGACAACCGACAGTCTGGAACGGAAAAATCTTTTTGCCACAAGTCTGCCCGGTGACATGATTTTTGCCTTGTCGGAAAGAAACTCTCTCTCCTCCTCCATCTGTTCATTCAATGTGGCGTTTTCGGAGGTTTCCTGAACTAAATTCTTATCTTTTTCTTCCATTTCAATCCTCCTATTTTCCAATCTTGACGCGGGGGTCAACCAGACCGTATGCCAAGTCGGAAAGCAACACGCCCAAAACGGTCATAATGGAAATAAACATATTGTAAGACATTGTAAACGGTATGTCGCCGTCAATCATAGCTCTGTAAGCCTTGTTTCCGATACCGTCCAAATTGAACACCTGCTCCGTAATCATAGCGCCGCCGAACAATCCGGGAAGAGTACCCGCAAGCATTGTGACCAACGGAATCATTGTATTTCTGAAAGCATGCTTGTAGACGACCTTCTTTTCGGACAGACCTTTGGCTCTCGCAGTTCTTATGTAGTCGGAATTTAAAACCTCGAGCATATTGGTTCTCGTATGTCTCATAAGTCCGCCGACCGAAAGAATGGTCAAAACAAACATAGGAAGTATCAAGTGATAAATCAAATCCACGAATTTGGCAAAACCGGTAAGAGTCTGAGTCGTATCTTTCAAACCGCTCGAAGGCAGAATTTCAAGACCGCCGTAGCCCTTGCCGAAAATGGTCAGCAAAAATTTGCCGAAAAAGAACGCGGGCAACGATATACCGATGATAACGAGAACGGTAACCGTATAGTCAACGACTCCGTACTGGTGAGTAGCGGCAGTCACTCCCAAAGGAATTGCAATAATAAATTGGAATACCAACGAAACGGCGGAGATGCCGAAGGATATCCACATAAACTGACCGATAACGTCGGCGACGGGACGGGCGTAAACAAAGGAATCTCCCCAGTTTCCGGTCACAAAGTTCCCCAGCCAATTGATGTAACCCTCTGCCCACGTACCGTTCAGTCCGTACGCTTCATAAAGGGCGTCAATCATTTCCTGAGTGACCTCGCTTCCTCCCGCAACAATATTCTGTATCTGCTTGCTTACGAAATCGTCGGGCATGAGCCTGATTAAAATGTAAAGTATAATTGAAATACCCAACAAAATCAATATTGAAAGCAGCAATCTTTTGACTATGTATTTGAACATATATGCTCCTTAATTTTACGTGGGGGAGGGCAGGTATCCCTCCCCCGCATAATTTTTATAAATCAGGCATCGTTCAGTCTTGATTTACAAAACTTACTTCCCAGACTCTGCTCATAGGGTCCTGATAAGGAGTGACCTGCTGTACGGAATTAGGGTCTTCGGAGGTAAGCAAAGTGTCTGCGTCTATAACATTTTTGTTGAAAACATACAGATTCTTTCTCTGATATGTCGGTATTTCAACGCAAAGCTCCATTACCTGTTCGAGCGCCATCTCGTAAATAACAGCTCTCGCATTCTGTTCGAGCATTGTACGAGCTTCTTCTATATAATCCGAAAGCGTATCGATAACTCCTCTTTCAAACGAGAACAAATTGGCATTTGAATCGTTAAGAATTTCTCTGTACCCCCAGTTCCAAACGCTTGTTGCTTTGGAATCCTTGTGCCAAACCTGATACATATCGGGGTCGACCGTGGAGCTCCACGCCGCCGCCCACACTTGCAGACTGCCCGTAGCCAGCTTTCTCAAAGCGGAGATATCCGCTTTGACGGTGATATCGGTGCCGAAGTTGTTGTTGAGTATTTCAGCCGCGTTGTAAAGCACCTGATAAGCGGGGTGGTCCTGAGTGTCGCCGGATATAGTAAAGGTCAGTTTGAGCGGTTTTCCGCCGTAGTAATACGTGTCTCCGTCTGTCGTAAGATAATTGTCGGCAACAGCCAAATCGAGTTCAGACTTTATCTTGCTCTTAGTCTCCGTCTTATCGTAAGGATAATAAGCTTCCGTCAATCCCTCTGGATAAGCCCAGCTCACGGACGACATACCGCGGTAAATAATGCTTGCAAGTCCGCCGGGATAATAGTTGAGGAACAGGTCAAGGTCTATCGCATGAGCTATCGCTCTTCTTACATGGACGTTTTCCAATCCTTTTTGTCCGGCGTTAATACCGATGTAGCCGTAACCGAGATTGTCGACGGTGATATAGTCAAATTCTTTTCTGACCTTTTTGTTTGTGTTAAGGTCGTTTATCGTATCCTGTTTTGCGGAAGGAGCGGCATAATGCATACTGCCCGCCAGCAATGAAGAATACATTTTCATGGAGTTGATTACATAGTAGTGATAGCGTTTAATTTTCGCGTTGTTGGACTTTGCGTCCTCTTCGGAACAAGTGACATAAGCAAACTCGTCGGGCTTGGACATATCTCTCTTCTTGTATATTTCCGTCTGAGTCGCAGGGTCCCAACCGCTGAACAGAGTATAGAAATACTCGTTTCTTACAAAGTAAACGGATGAGCCGGTGTAGAAGTCCTCATATTTGAGAGCGGAACCGGTAACCGTACCCGCGGCATTGGACGCCTGATAAACGCCTGCACCGACAGGTATGGTGATTTTTCTCATGTCAGCCATAAAGTTGACGTCTCCCATTTTGACGCCGAAATTGGTCAGTCCGTCCCACTCGTTGATTTGCTCCTGTTGCGAATAGATATGCATGGGCATGGGAGAAATGGAGAAGTTGTACACCGCCTTGGGGTCAACCTCGTTTATACGGATTTTTATAACCTCGTAACCGCTGACGACGTTTCCGTTTGCATCGTACTCAGCCAATGGATAAGTGGTGGTGACGCCGTTGTCGTTGGTGATTGTTATCGTCTTTGCTTCCTTGTTGAGTATTTCGGAATCGGGAAGCATATCGGTATCGAGATAAACGGAAGCGGGGTCGTCGGCAAGCCACTGCTTGTTCCAGGTTATGCCTTTGATGTTGGGCACATTGCCTTTGTTTGCATCCAGATAGAACGTGTAAGCCTCAGCCTTGAACTGCTCCAAAACAGTCATGGCGGTCGCCCACTCGGTGACTATGCTTTCAAACTCGACCGGCATTTTGTTTGTGAAAACCATACGGATGGCTTCGTCTTTTCTATCGTCGGTCCAATCTCTGTACTGGTGATCCTTAGAAGGTCTCCACTGTCCCTGATCGTTCAGTTCGTCCTGAATAAATCCTTCCGCATAGAGGAACATTTGAGTGTCGTTGAGTATGAGGTCGCGGAGGTCGTCTGTATCCCAGGCGCCCATATTGTTGCTGTAATCCGTCTCCAATTCCTCATAGAAAGTCTGAGCGACATATTCGTAGTCGGCAGCGAGATCCAGACCTTTTTCATACTCGGTGTCTTCGGTAGCAGGATACTGCTCTCTGATTTTGTCACGCATGGCGCTTTTAAGGCTATAATGTCTGACGCCGTCCGCGTCCACAGTAACGGTCATTTCGTCTTTCAGACCCGCTGCGGTAAGGTTGTCGTTATAGTCGTTCAGTTTTATATCTTTGTATGCTTCAACAAGGGCGCTGCGTCTTTGAACGGCAGATTGCATCATCTGATTGTCGAGGTTTTCCTGAGCATTTTCGTCCTCGGTCTGGGTTCTGTATGCTTGGAGACCGATAATATCAGTCGAATACATCGTGCTGGAACCTATGTAAGAAGTATCCAGATAAACGTAATAGGTGAACAGAACGTCTTTCATGGTCAAAGGCGTTCCGTCGCTGAACTTGACCTTGTTTTTAAGCACGAAATAATAATCCGTGTAGGTTACGCCGTCCTGAACAGTAGTCGAATTGGGATTGTTGGGGTCGTAAGTAACTTTCGACATGAAGTCCAACGCCACGCTGGGATATTCGGGTCCGCAAACGATTTTAGCGTTTTTGTCCATGCTTATCATGCTGGCGGCAACCGTACCGGCAACCGTGGTGTCGTTTCCCGACGTTGCGAAGAAACTGTTGAAAACGCCGTCCGGCTCTTCAAGTCCGACAACCAGCTGGTCTTTTTCATTATCATATGTTTTCTTCTTGCAAGCCGCAAAGAGAGGAAGCACCATGATAAGCGCAAGAATCACAGCCAAAAGTCTTGTGAGTCTGAGTTTTTTCATTTTGAAACCTCCGTTTTGAAATTTATTCTAAAAGCTCAACGCTTAAAGTTTAAGTTTTACTCTGACGATTGTCGGTTACGTCTATATCGAAATTGCATCCTTCCACAACCGTCGCTTCGTCTTTCTGTCCGAACCACACGTCACTGTTTATCAATTCCCTGATACCGTTGTTGCCCTCGGTGTTCTCAATGGTGAGCGTGCCGCTTAACGTGACGTTTTTGAGCGTAGAGTTTATTATATTTCCCGCAAGGAAACCGAACCTTATGCTCTCATTGCTGCCCGAAGGCAAAGCTATATTCATGTTCATGCCCTCAAAAGTCACATCCTCAATCGTCGCTCCGTCCAGAACTCCGAAAAATCCTATAAACAGAGTGCTCTGACGCTGATAAACGGGCTGTAAAGGCTCTTTGAATATAATTTTGTGACCGTTGCCCTTTATCGTGCCGGTAAATCTGAGCGAAGGATTGAAAACAGTGCAATCGTCACGCTCCATATCGTTGTTGATATACAAATTCTCCGTCTTGAGAGTGACGTCGTCCACAAGATAATAATTTCCGTTGCCAAGCGACACTTTCGATTCGGAATCAAGAATAGTCCAGGTTCCTTCAAGATACTTGCAGTAAATTCTGTATACCACGTTGCTCATATCTTCCGAAAGGTCGGATTCGGTGGTGACCGGGTGAGCAAGGCTTCCCAAGTCAAGCTCCTGCGTCAACGCCTCGTCGGCATAGAAAGGCTGTTCGGAATTGAAGCCGCTGAGCAGCGTCTTGCCGGTGAACTTGTTTTTCATTCCGGTGTAATCGCTTTGAGACACTTCTCCGCATATAAACTCCGTTCCGTCAATTCCTTTGTACAGGCTTTTGACTTCCACCCAGGTTTTGACCGCCTCGCCGCCTTCTTCGGGAGCGATGAAATCATAATATCCGAAAGAAAAGCTGCGCAGCATTCTCCATCTTGCAACGAGCGTTACGTCTTCCGTCACCGTGTCGGTGTTGAAGTCCCATATTTCCCAGCTGTCGATGTCGGCAACGTCGCTGTCCGCCGAGGGTTTGATATACCAGCCGATAACTTCGTAACCTACCCTTGTGGGAAACCACGCGGAGGGAAGCTCATTGATTTTCGTACCGCTCTTGCAGTAATACTTTACATATTCGTAATGATTCACACTGCCGCCGTTGAATTCAAGAGTAACCACGCGGTCATACCCTTCGCCGAGAACACTTTCCTCCATTTGCACGTGGTCGCGAAGCTTGCAACCCGCAAACAGCAGGCAAACGCCTATAAGCAGAATAACAATTAGAAATTTTTTGCTTTTCATCTATTTCTCCTCTTCCCGCCGCAGGACTTTGAGTCCTGCGGGGGAGAAATTCCAAAGCACAGTTTAAGTTCAGGAAAGTTTATTCTTCTTTCTTGTCCTCAACTTCTTTTGCCTCTGCGCAAACGGCTTTGTTCTTCCTGACAATGTCGAACACGACGTAAGCCACGAAACCAAGCGCAATCACGCCGGCAACGATTGCAAGTACGATAACCGTGGTTTTCAGCTTTTTGATGGTCTCGTCCTTTTCGTCTACAACGGGAGTCTCGGGGTCGGTAGGCTCGCCTGGATTCGTAGAACTTGCTTTAAGTTCCTTAATCCTCTCTTCGGCGGCAACCAAAGTGTTGTATGCCGAAGCAATCATCGACCTCTGCTCTGCGGTGGGTATCGCGTTGTAAGCCGCTCTCGCCGCCACGACCGCCGTCTCGTCTTTGAGTGTCATGTTTCTGACGCCGGGGAGAGCGTTTATCAACTCTTCCGCAAAAACGGTTTCGTCGGCTTTTGCATTCGCACCTTTAATAATATAGTCAAAATACACATCTGTCAACCAATTATCATAGCCAACTCCGTTTTCGGGTACGATTGCCACGATATCTTCGGCAACTCCCAGCTGTCCGCCGAGATTGTAGTACAGATACCAGACGGCTTCATACGCCATATTGTAGTAAACGATGTTTTCTCCGGGTTGGAAAATATCTCCGACGTTGTTTGACGCCTTTGTAGCGTCGTTGGTCTTGATACCTTCAAGCTCGGGCATGAGATACGACCTGAACTCTATGGTCTTGAGCTTTTCGCAATCATAGAAAGCAGAGTCGCCTATGGTTTTGAGTGTTCTGGGCAGCACGAGAACTTCGAGATAAGCGCTTCCCGCGCCTGCGCCGGTGCCTATTCTCACAGTGTTGTCGAGAACGGTGTAAACTCTGTCCTCCTTCTGTGCGGGATAGGAAATCAGCTGATATCCTCCGTTGGGCAGCGTGCCGTAAAGTACGCCGTCTTCCACAAAGTATCCGGAGCCGAGATTGAAGCTGTCGGTCGTCTTGCCGTTGACGGTTCTGGTAAACTCATGCAGGTTTTCGGCATAGGCAAACACTCCGTCGCCTATCGACTCAATCTCTTTCTGAGTGAAAGTAAAGCTTTCGAGACCGGTTCCGTTGAACGCACCGTCGCCGAAACACACAACGTCGGGCAATTCGACTGAGGTAAGAGCTTCCGTTCCGAAGAACGCGCCGTCAGGCACTTCTTCAATAAGAGGAACATGGATTTTCGTAGCGCTTTCCGCTTCGTAGAAGCACATTTCGCCGATTTGCGTGCACTCGGGAGCATTGATTTCCTTGACGCTCATGCAATACATAAACACAGCGTCGCCCATGGAAACAACTCTCTCGCAGTTAATCGTTTCAAGGCTGCCCGACAAATAGAACGCGCCGTTATTCAAAACAACGTCTATTTCGGAATCCGTAGGCAGCGTAACCTCTTTCAAAGAGCTGAGGATTACGTTCCACTGATTTCCGCTGCTGTCGGTTGCGGTGGCAAGCAATCCGGAGAATGCCATTTCACCGACTTCCTCCACCTTGGGCATATTGACCTTTTCAACCCATATCGCATATTCGAAAGCGCCGGCTTCCACAATACGCAAGTTGGGCATATCAAGCTCCGTCAGACCTGCGCCGGGATAAGTGTCCGTCAGATTGACCGAACCTATGTTGTTGAAGAACGCGCCTTCTCTGATTATCTCTACGTTATCGAGATTAATCTCGGTCAAAGTGACGCAATAAGCAAAAGCGTATTTGTTGATTTCTTTGAGTTCCGAACCCAACGTCACGTCTTCCAGCGACGTCTGTCCGAAGAAAGCGTAATCGCCAAGTTCTTCAACGGAAGAGAGGTCAATCTCTGTCAGGGAGCCGCCGGTCACCTGACCGTTGTAGTTGGTGGAAAACGCATTTGCGCCTATTTTCTTGACGCCGGACAGGTCGATATTTTCAAGCGACAGGTTCATTCCGAAACAGGCTTCGGGGATTTCCGTCAGATTTCCGAGCTCAACCGTTCCCCTGCCCAGATTGCTGCACAGGTAGAACGCACCTGCGCCGAGCGTAACGTCATTGCCGAGTTCGAGCGAGAAAACTCCCTCGCAAACAGCAAACGCTTCCTGTCCGATAACGGCGCCGTCGCCTATCGTAATTTTATTGGGACCGCTCACAATCTGACCTTGGCTGTTGCTTTGCACGCAGTTGTAGTAAGCGCGCGCGCCGACCTCAACGCCTGCGGGGATGTTGATTTCAAACAGATTGTAACAGACTCCGAAAGCCCCTTCGCCGATTCTCTTAAGAGTTTCGGGGAAAATGATTTCAGTCAAGCCGGTGCAACCGTAGAAAGCGTAGTCGCCGATAACTTCAATTGAGGTGTTGCTCAAATCAAGGTCGCCTATCTCGGTTCTGCCGCTGAAAATGCCGCGTCCGAGCGATTTTAACGTAGAAGCAAAGGTGTAGCCGTTGTAGCTAACTCCCGGCGCCATCATGACGATTTCCGTCCGGTCGGCATTGTAAACAACCGCCTTGTCGTCGGAAAGCACGAGATTGGCGTTTCCGCTTGCCACGTTGAAGGATTTGAGCCTGCTTGCTCCCGCAAACACGCTCACGCCGATTTTTTCAAGCGTCGCGTCCGCCGTGAAGGACACTTTGGAAAGATTGGAACAACCGTTGAACGCGCTGTCGCCGATTTCCGTAACCGCGCCGGTAAAGTTGACTTCGGACAGTCTCGAACAGCCGTAGAAAGCCATTGCGGGAATCTTGCTCTGAGGAATGGTAACACGCGTAAGCGAAGTGTTCCTGAACATTCCCTCTCCCATAGCCGTGTTGACGCTCATCTCGACAGAGGTCAGAGAGCTGCAACCGCCGAACGCGTTGGTTCCGACCGCCGCAAGGTAAGGGATATTGACCGTCTTGATTGCCACACAGCCCTCGAACACGCTGTCGCCAAGCCAGCTTATCGAGCTGAAATCGACATCTGTCAGGCGTTTGCAGTTCATAAACGCTCTGCTGAAAATCGTATTGACGGGCGCGCAGCCTTCGCCGGAGCCTATATTGATTTTCGCAAGCAGCTTGCAGTCCAAGAATGCTTCTTCGCCTATGGTGGTAAGAGCTTCCGTCTTGCCTGCCGTCTCGTGCTCGGGCAATACAACCTCTTTGAGGTTTTTGCAATCTTTAAATGCACGCTTGCCTATGCTGCCCACGCCTTGAGGAATAATCACCTTCTCTATTGAAGTGTTCCCCACAAACGCGTCGTCGCCTATATCCGTGTACATTTCGTCGTCGGGCAGCTCGGCAGTCATAACGCCGTCGATAAGCTCGCCCACGCCGTAATAACGCGTCAGAACATAGTTGGATATTATATACGGGTCAAGCACTTCGATATTTATATATGCGGAGAACGGCACGCCGGATATACCCGAGCCTGCTTTGGGACGAAGCGTTATGGAAACGGTAGCGCTTCCCTCCTTGACGGCGGTTATTTCGTCGTTTCCGTACTGGTCCTGACTGTAAGTAACATAGCGCGTGTTGCTGGATTTCCATTCTATGTCATAGTTGGACAAATCTATGTACCAAGGCTCCACGACATAGTCTATTTTGATTTTCTCGCCCGGATAAATCTTTACCGTACCGGTTATGAATCGGGGATAATCGGGATTCCAATCGTCGTCGTCCACTCTGTCGTGCGCATAGAGATATTCATAGAAAGTAGCTTCCATGTCCTCCAATGCGGGAGCTTTTTGCGCGACATAGCCCTCGTCGCCTTCGCCGAGCACGGTTACCCTGATTGTGGCAGCGCCCTCCCAGCGGGGTTCGTCGTTCAGGAGCGTGTCTTTGTCCACGACCGTCACAGTGGCGGTACCCTTTCCGACGGCGTAAATTTCACCGTCCTGCACCTTGACGACATTTTCGTTGCTGCTGCTCCAAACAAAGCCGTCCGTCCACTGGTCGTCGGGAGTGACAACGGGAGTTACCTCGTACAGCTCCCCTACGCTCAGAGTCAGCTCGGTTTCTTTCAGCTGAACGTCTGTAACGTCTCTGGGCAGCGTAACGGCAAACATACTGGTGTTGAGCGCATAGTCGGTAAGCTGTATGAAGAAGAAGTCGTAATTCTCGTCGGCATAATCCAAGTACTCGGTTATATCCCAGGACACTTTGGTTACGCTTCTCCTCTCTCCTCTTACGGGAATAGCGTGGCTTGTCAGCATCTGAAGGGTAGCGTTTTCGTTTTCTCCGGTTATAAAGCAGGGAAGAACCGCCGCCGCATACTGATTGTCATAGACGTACATATCCATATAGGTATGTATGGGATTCTCTTTGTCGTCTCTTTCAATCTCGGTACGATACTCGACTTTCGTCAGCACGGAGCACTCGTTGTCTATTCTGAAATCGAAGGAATAGGTGTTGTTGGGCACTATTCCGTCCTTGTAGTCCACGTATCCCGTAATGGTAGCCGTGTACTGCGTGTTGTTGGCAAGAGAAAGTTTGCTGGGCGTGAGCAGCAGCTGGTCATAGAAATCGACGTCCTCTTCGAGACTGTTTCCGTTGTAAAGGAACGTGGGACTTCCGAGCCCCGCCTTTCTCACGTTTTCAAAGGATTCCTCGTGGATGACTTCTCCCGTCATCTTGTTGGTAATGGTGAAGTCCACCTTTTTGCCGCCGCGAACCATGTTCATATAAACCTGATACAGCGCGAAAAGTCCGTCCTCGTCATAAGTGAGAGCCGCTTTTTCGGTGTCGGGGTTGATTGCCTTTTCGTCGTCGGGCAGCGTGTAGGGGTACATACCGAAAGGAAGCAGATAAGCGTTCCACTCGCCTTCTTCGTCGAGGAACGGTTCAAGCGCGGCAAGCGGAGTGGTGGGATAAATCAAAGCCTGCACTTTGTCTTCGTCCAGCACCGACGCGTCGTTTGCCGACTCTTCCACTTCGTAGTAGTCTTCCCAGAACATTTTCTGGTCAAGCCAGCTTCCGTAGAAAGCGAGGTAAGGTATAGACAAATCTACGCCGCCCTCTCCGGCAAGCAGTTCCACGAAGCCTTCCACATACATTCCGTTTTCAAAATTGTCTTCGAGATATTTTATTTCGTTTTCGGCAAGAGTGATTGTCACCTTGAGCTTTGCGGTCTGACCTGCGGGGACAGAAACCGTGTTGGTGGAATCGTTGTACGTGCCGTTTGTCACACTGACCTCTATCTTGCTGTCGGTGAACATATACGCCTTTTCAAGAATCGTCCAAACCTTGTAGTCCCTGACGTAGGTGCACTGCTCGGTCATTACCTTGGTGTTGAGCGTGTAGTTAAGCGTAGTGGTTCCGATATTTACCACGTTGAAGTCAAGCTCGTATTTGCCCGTGCGCTCGGGGTCGTCGTAAAGAGACAGCTTGGCGTAATCGCTGCCGTCCACCGTCAAGTATCCCTGCGTCGCGAGCGCGCCGTCAAGGTTGGCAAGTCCCGCGCCCTGCTTGCGGGGCGAATAAGGATTGCCCTCTTCGTTGTAAGCGATTGTAGCCGTGCTCATGATGAGCTGCTGAGTCATCGACCACAGCTGCGACGCCGTGATGTCGGGATATTTTTCCTGCAAATACTGTCTCACAAGCAGAACGACGCCTGCGAGGTTGGGCGTAGCCATACTGGTTCCGCTCTGAATGGCGTATTGGTCGTAACCCGTAACGGCAGACAGAATGTCGCCGCCGTGTGCGGTGATATCCGGTTCGAGCGTCAGGCTGGGCAAAGGTCCCCAGGAGCTGAAATCGGACATGAAAGGACCTGCGAGGTTGGCTCTGTTGACCTCCATGGTTCCCGTCTGGCGACTTGCAAGAATGTCGCCCACTTCCTTGTTTATCGAGCAGGCTGCGATGTCGAGGTCTTTACCTATGGACATCCTTATCATACCCGTCGTGTTGTTGTAAATAATTATACCTGCCGCGCCCGCAGCGTATGCCGCCGACGCCTTTTCTTCAAAGCTGGAAGTACCGCGCTTGACAAGAGCAATCTTGCCGCTGATGTCTATTCCGCTGCTCCTCAACGCGTCATAGTCCGAAGGATAGCCTATGCCGGGTACGGTCACATATTCAAACACTCTGCTCTGCTGTTCGCCGAGGAGCATGTCGAAGAAATCGTACTCTACGCTCTGAGGGTTGACCGCATTGTCAAAGTAAGCCGCAGTTTCGCCGTTGGCGACTATGTAAGGAGTCTTGACGCCGCTTATAGACGCAACGGTGAAAGAGGAATAATAGCTGCCCGGGCTGCCTATTGTACCCGTGTCGGGGTTGCTTGTCAAAGCGGAGCTGCCGTAGGCGCTGTTCATATAGGAGTTGTATTCGTTGCCCGCCGCAACGCAAAGGGTAATACCCGCTTCTCTGACGGAATTGAATACGCCGTCGATGATGCCGGACTCTCCGCCGGACGCAAAACCGGAGGTCGAACCCAAGCTCATGTTGATTGCGTCAACGCCCAAAGCAACGCTGTCCTCGATAGCGGCAAGTATGTCCATCTGATAGGCGCCGGAGTGCTCCTCGCTGAAAACCTTCATGGTGGCGAGCTGCGCCTCGGGAGCAACGCCGGTAATCACGTCGGATTTTCCCAATATAACGCCGGAAACGTGAACGCCGTGAGGGTTGCTGCCGGGATAAGCGTCGGGGTCGTCGTCGGCATAGTCGAAAGCATAAGGGATTTTGTCGCTGTAATAAACGTCGTCAACGCTCAGTCCGTTGTAAATGGAGCTGGCTTTGAGCTTGCCGGACGCAAGCATAGAGGAGACGTACTCCCTGTTCATTGCCATTGTTTCCGGGTCGGGCTGATGCTGAAAAGCCTCGTGCATTCTGTTAATACCCGTGTCGAGCACGGCAACCACCATGCCTTCTCCCGCGTAGCCGGAGCCGGAGCTGTTGAAAATACCGGTAGATTCATACACATTGACAAAGTTTTCCGTAACGTCTACCGTAGGCTCGGCGTAAAGCTCGGAAACGATGACGTTCTCGACGTCGTTATACGCCTTTATCTTGGCAATATCTCCGTATCTGACGTTTGCGGCAAAAGCGTTCATGACCGATGTATAATTGTATTTGAACTCAATTGCGATGCCCGCTTTCAACAGCTTTGCCATAAGAGCAGTCTGCTTTGCTTCAAGCACGGCAGCCAGACCTTTTGCCGACGAGCTCTCCAGATATTTGTCGATGGAAGAATATTTTTCGTTTTCTCCCTTGTTGTATCTGGTAACGAGCGAATCGTCCGAAAGCTGCACAATAACCCATACCTCGTCCTCAGACGAAAATACGGGCGATTGGTCTCCCGTCAATTCGGCGACGTCGGACGCGGTGAGCATTGCGTCCGTGTTGAGAGCGTCCGCAACCAAGCCGGTTTTGTACTTGTCCGTAACGTCGGTTACGGTGACGCCGTCGTTGAGACCGGAGCCGCCAGTCGTCGTCCCTGTGTTTTTCGATGCGTTGTATCCTGCATTGAAAGCGGGCACGTACGCCGCAACGGCGGTGGTGCACACCATCAGCATGACCAACAACAAGGTCAACACTTTTTTGTTTCTCATTGTGGAACCTCCTGAAAAAATTTATCCTGTACCCAAAGGACGAATCGGATAAGTTTAGAGCCTATTATATCTCCGCCGCCCTTAAAAAGTCAATCCTTGCCGACCGCATAAAGCTGCCAAATAATGGAAACCCCCGCCGCCTTTTCGCTTTTAAGCCAATACTTTCTTCCTTGATGTAAAACGGGTAAAAATATGAAATTTATTCATATTTTTGTCTCCCGACGCCCTGCCTCAATTGATTTTTATGAATTTTTTTCACTAATTATAGCTTTAATTAATTTCTTATATACTACTCGTCTCCAATGGTTTTTGAGTGATATAGTTATGAAAGTTTCAATTTTGTCTATATAAACGTACATTTATGTTGGAAATTTCACGAAAAACATATCGATTTTGTGTATTGTATATAAAAACTTTTGTCGGCGCCAATATGCACAATTTGCATATTTATTCAATTACAAAAAATATTTACACAATCGCCTTTCGACAAACACGCTTATATCTCAACAATCTGTTCGCGCCTTTTGCCTGCCTATTCGATTGCCCGAAAAATAATTTTGATGTATAATAGCGGCATGGGTGAAGTATTGTTGGACGCTCTGCTGGACAGTCTGAAAATACTGCCTTTTTTGTTTCTCGTATACGTGCTTATCGAAATTCTGGAAACGAAAACTTCGGCAAAACTGAAATCCGGCAGAGCTTTGCGGGGCGGATTCGCTCCTTTGTTGGGCGCGGGCATAGGGCTCGTGCCGCAATGCGGCTTTTCGGTAATGGCGACCAATCTGTTTGCCAAAGGATATTTGTCCGTGGGTACGCTTCTTGCCGTTTACATCAGCACGAGCGACGAGGCAATCCCTATTCTGCTGGCAAATCCCGCAGGATGGAGCAAGCTGTGGCCGCTTCTGCTGGCGAAATTCGCAGCCGCGGTGGCAGTCGGTTACGGCGCCTACCTCGTCTGCGGCGGAAAAAAGACACTCGAAGAAACTGCAACAATTGCCGATGCGTCCTTAGACAAGAAAGACATCGACGACGAACAAGCGGAAAAAGAAAGCGACGACATAGGCTGTTGCCATCATCACATAGAAAAACGGCACAATTTCTGGCAGAATTACGTCTTTCATCCGATGGTGCATTCTCTTAAAATATTTGCTTTTATTTTGATTGTCAACGTGCTTTTCGGACTGCTTCTGTTCTATACGGGAGAGCAATGGCTGCACAACGTGCTTGCGGGCACGGGATATTTCCAGCCTTTTATTGCCGGGCTTGTGGGGCTCATACCCAACTGCGCGAGCAGTGTGGTGCTGACCGAGCTGTACATAACAGAAGGACTGACCTTCGGCAGCGCGTTTGCGGGACTATCGGTAAACGCGGGAATCGCTCTGACGGTACTTTTCAAGCAAAACAAAAACCTTAAACAAAATTTGCTTATAGTCGTTTCCCTTTATTTGCTTTCAACAGCGCTTGGACTTGTGATTGACCTTATTTTTCCTTCGTTTCTCTGAAAATAAAAACAGCGCGGCGAACGCGCTGTTTTTTCATGCAATAATTCAGATGGGCAATACTTCGATGATTGCCATTTCCGCAGCGTCGCCGCGACGCATACCCAGCTTGTGAATGGTGGTATAGCCGCCCTTCTGACCGATTTGTTCGGAGCGCTCTGCGAATTTGGGAGCGTAAACGTTGAAAATCTTTTCTATCAAAGGCATCTTGATGTCCTTTGTTCTCAGATTGTAAGCGCTCTTGCTCTCCTTTTGTCCTTTGGTTTCCTGAATGTCGACAAGATTGGAGATGAGCTTTCTTCTTGCCGCAAGCTTTTTGGGACCGTCGTTGATGACGTCAACCTTTGTTTCTTTGCCGTTGACTACTTTGGTTTTCTGTACCTTCACGACGTCCTGATACGTATTTATTGCAAGCGTAAGATTTTTCTCAGCCAGCTTCTGCACCTCTTTGGCTCTTGCCAGAGTGGTCTCTATTTTGCCGTTCCACAATAGGTAGGAAACCTGATTTTTCAATAAAGCAAGCCTTTGGTCCGTGGCTTTTCCTAGTTTTCTTTGCATTTGTGGTTTTTCCTCCTAATCTTCTTTCAATTTGAGTCCGAGACCGAAGCTTTCAAGCCGTGCAATAACTTCGTCCAGAGATTTCCTGCCAAGATTTCTGACTTTGAGCATATCCTCTTCCGTCTTTCTGGTAAGGTCGCCTACCGTCTGAATATTGGCGCGCTTCAAGCAGTTGTAGCTTCTGACCGACAAATCCATGTCGTCTATGTTCATGTCGAGAATCTTCTGCTGCTTGTCTTCCTCGCGGCTGATTAGAATGCCCAATTCGCCCATAGACTCGGACAAATCCACAAACATCTGAACATGCTCGCAAAGGATTTTCGCCGCAAGCCCCACTATTTCGCGCCCCGAAAAAGCGCCGTTTGTCTCCGCTTCGAGCGTAAGCTTGTCAAAGCCTATATTCTGTCCCACGCGCGCCGCGTCAACATTGTAATTTACCTTTTTGACGGGGGCGTAAATGGAATCGATTGGTATATATCCCAAGGGATACGCAAGCTTTAACTCTCTGTTGACTTCCTTATTCTTCTCCGCCGAAACGTATCCTCTGCCGCGCCCGACCGTGATTTCGCAGTTCAGCTGACCGCCCTGGTCTATCGTGCAGATATGGAGCGAGGGGTTAAGAATTTCCACTTCGGCGTCGGTGGAAATGTCCGCCGCCGTCACCTCGCAGGGACCGACCTTGCTGATTGTCAGGGTTTTTCTGAAATCGCGTGCGGTATTGTCGGACTTCATCGCTATTTGTTTGAGATTGAGAATAATTTCTGTAACGTCCTCTTTGACGCCGTTTATTGTGGAGAACTCGTGCTGTACGCCGTCGATTTTTACGCCTACGGCGGCAACTCCGGGAAGGGCAGAAAGCAAAACTCTTCTCAAAGCGTTTCCAAGCGTGATGCCGAAACCTCTTTCCAACGGCTCAACGACAATTTTTATATAAGTGCCGTCGGAGTTTTCTTCGACATTCATTCTTGGTTTTTCTATTTCCATCATATCGATTATCTCCTTTAAATTTTTTTGTCGGGTTTACGACTTCAAAAAGCCGTGTTATTTGGAATACAACTCGACAATCATGTGTTCCTGGATATTCATATCGATATCTTCACGTTGAGGTTTAGAAATAATTTTGCCCGAAAGGGTTGCAGTGTCGAAGTCTAACCATTTTGGAAGATTTGTCGGTTTTTTCATCTGCTTTAACTCGGAGAAAAATTTGTTGTCCTGCTTGTTCTCCTTAACTCCTATCACGTCGCCCACCTTCACCTGATAGGAAGGAATGTTGAGCGTTTTGCCGTTGACGGTGATGTGTCCGTGATTGACGAGCTGTCTGCTCTGACTGCGGGACACGCCGATGCCCATACGGTAAACGACGTTGTCAAGTCTTTCCTCGAGCATGACCAGCATATTGGTACCTGTGATTCCTTTCATGCTGTCCGCTTTGAGATAATATTTGTGGAACTGCTTTTCCTGCAATCCGTAAGCTCTCTTTGTTTTCTGTTTCTCGCGCAGCTGCGAGCCGTATTCGGTCACCTTTTTCCTGCCCGCCCACTGCTGTCCGGGAATTTTGGCTCTGCGGGTCAAAGCGCATTTCTGAGAATAGCATCTGTCGCCTTTAAGAAAAAGCTTTTGATTTTCTCTTCTGCACTGACGGCAATCCGCCTCTGTATATCTTGCCATATTCTTAAAACTCCTTTAATTCAAATTCTTCTGCGCTTGGGAGGGCGACAGCCGTTGTGGGGTATGGGAGACACGTCTTTTATCATCGTGACTTCCAAATCCGCTACCTGAAGCGCTCTGATTGCCGCTTCTCTGCCTTGTCCGGGTCCCTTGACGAAAACCTCTACGGAACGAAGTCCGTATTCCTTCGCGCCGCGCGCCGCCGCTTCGCTCGCCTGCTGCGCCGCATAGGCAGTGCTCTTTCTCGAACCCTTGAATCCCAACGCGCCGGAGCTGCAAGCCGCCAAAGCGTTGCCGTTGGTGTCGGTTATCGTGACTATGGTGTTGTTAAAGGAAGCGTGAATATGCGCCTGACCTTTGTCAACCTTGCGTATATCTCTCTTTTTTCTCGTTACTTTTTTAACTGCCATGTCAAGCCTCCTTATTTAGCCGCCTTTTTGCTTCTGGAAACCGTGCGTTTGGGTCCCTTTCTCGTGCGGGCATTCTGCTTGGACGATTGTCCGCGCACAGGAAGATTCTTTCTGTGTCTTACGCCGCGATAGCAGCCGATTTCGATAAGTCTCTTTATGTTCATGGAGACTTCTCTTCTCAAATCGCCTTCCACGTGGATATTCTTTTCGATATAATCACGCAGCTTGGAGACGTCCTCTTCTGTCAGGTCTTTTACGCGCGTGTCGGGATTGACTCCTGTTTCGGCAAGAATTTTGTCCGCAGTGGGCAGACCGATGCCGTATATATAAGTCAAGCCGATTTGGATGCGTTTTTCTCTTGGTAAATCTACACCGGAAATACGTGCCATTAAATTTTTACTCCTATTAAGATATTATTTTTTTATATCTCTACACAGGCAGGTCTGCCGCAGAAAATCGGAATGTTGGCGGCGTTTCCTGACTGAAATTGTTGCCTAACCCTGTCTTTGCTTGTGATTGGGATACTTGGAGCATATCACCATAACTCTGCCGTTTCTTTTGATGATTTTGCATTTGTCGCACATGGGCTTTACTGAGGGTCTGACTTTCATTTTAAAGTCCTCCTGAATTACTTAAATTTTTTTACGGATTGAGTATTGTCAAGTTATTTCGAGCGCCAGATAATGCGTCCCTTTGTAAGGTCGTAAGGGCTCATTTCGACTGTCACGTTGTCGCCTTTCATGATTCTGATATAGTTCATTCTAAGCTTTCCGGATATGTGGGCGGTGATTTTGTGGCTGTTTGCCAGCTCGACGATGAATTTCGTGTTGGGCAGCACTTCAACCACCTTGCCTTCTACCTCTATGACGTCATCTTTCGACATACTTTCCTCCTTTTAATTATTTAGACTTTGTGGGGCGGACGGCTCATTAAAGCTTCTTAATGCGCTCCTTACCTCGCTGTCGAACACTTTTTTTCCGGCAATCAGCTTTTCGGCAATGCCTTCCAAAACGTGTCCGCTGTTTTTCAGATGTTTTATATTTTTCTTTTTGGGACGGGCAAGCTTGTGGGTATGTCCGTCCGCGATAAAAACGAAATCGGCGTCCCTTATTTCCGACACCATGAAATATCCGCCGGCATCTCTGCCTCTCTTGGAATACACAACGCTTCCGATTCTGATGACGTTTTCCATTGCCTCTCCTAAATCGTCAGAATTTCGGCGCCGTCATAGGTTACGGCAACCGTATTTTCATAGTGTGCCGAGGGCAGTCTGTCGCCGGTCTTGACCGTCCAGCCGTCCTCGCAGAAATCGACCGCGCCCGTTCCCATATTTATCATCGGCTCGACGGCAATGGTCATGTTGGCTGCAAGCCTTATGCCCCTGCCCTTTACGCCGAAGTTGGGTACGTTTGGCTCCTCGTGCATCTCGCGGCCTATCCCGTGTCCCACCAGCTCTTCCACGACGCCGTAGCCGAAGCTTCTTGCATAGCTGCAAATCGCCCAGCCGACGTCGCCTAAGCGCACGCCGTCTTTTATGACTTTCAGCGCCTCGAAAAAGCACTGCTCCGTCACCTCGACAAGCCTCCGTTTTTCCGGAGAAATTTTCCCGATTGCAACGGTGCGAGCCGCGTCGCCGTGATAGCCGTCCTTGAAGGCGCCAACGTCAAAGGAAACAATCTGTCCTTCTTCGAGAAAACGCTTTTTGGAGGGAATGCCGTGCACTACTTCCTCGTCTATGGAAATGCACACGGAAGCGGGATAACCGTGATAGCGGAGAAAGCTCGGTTTTGCTCCGCATTTCAAAATAAATTCATACGCAGCCTTGTCAAGCTCGGCTGTGGAAACGCCCGCGCGCGCCTTGTCTTCGAGCAGCCTGAGCGTGTCGCGGGTGATTGCGCCCGCGCGACGCATAAGTTCAAGCTGTTCGTTGGTCTTTACGCTTATCATAATTCCGCTATACGTTCCTTTATTTCCTCAAACACCGCTTGCGGCGGCTGCGCCGAATTTACGTCAATCAGTTTGCCCTTTTTGCGATAATATTCGATTAGCGGATGGGTGTTTTTGTAGTAAACCTTCATTCGGTTGGTTATGGTCGCTTCGGCGTCGTCCTGTCTTGTAAACAGCTCTCCTCCGCACAGCGGGCAGACCTTTCGGTCTTTGAGAACGCTTATGTGATGCACGGCGGAGCAGTTTCTGCACGTGCGTCTGCCTGCCAGCCTTTCAAGCAGAACCTTGTCGTCAACCGACAGATTTATAACGCAACTGACGTCCACATCCCCGTCAAAGGCCTTTGCCTGACCGAGAGTTCTCGGAAAACCGTCCAGAATAAACCCCTTGGCACAGTCTCCGTGACTGAGGCGCTCCTCGACGATTTTAAGAACAATGTCGTCGGGGACAAGCTCTCCCTTCTCCATAAATTCTTTTATTTCTCTTCCGAGCGGCGTGTTCCGTTTGAGATTTTCGCGGAAAATTTCGCCCGTGGAAATCTGCGGAATACCGAAATGGGAGACCATCCGCTGCGCTTGAGTGCCTTTTCCCGCTCCCGGCGCACCCAGCATAACTATTCTCAAACCGTCAGCAATCATTTCTCTGCCTTTACTTCAAAAAGCCCTTGTAGTGTCTCATCATAATCTGATTTTCCAGAGCTTTGTTAAACTCCAATGCAACCGACACTACGATGAGCATTCCCGTCGCGGAAAACGCGTTCAAAAGGTCTGTCGCGCCCGAATTGATAATCTGAAACACCGTCGAAGGCAAAAGCGCCATAATGGCAAGGAACACGGCTCCCCAGAAGGTGATTCTTCTGACTGTTCTCGCAAGAAAGTCCGCCGTTTCCTTACCCGGTCTAATCCCGGGAACAAAGCCTCCGTTCTGCTGTATGTTTTTGCTCACCTCCGCAGGATTGAACTGAATCTGCGAATAGAAGAACGCGAACAGGAAAATGAACAAAGTGAGGAAGAACAGATAAACCACGTTGCCTACCCAATGTCCGCCTTCCGCCGTCATGTACTTCGTCCACCACGCCGTAAACGACCAATCGGGGAAAAAGCTGAATATCATGGTGGGGAAGCTGAGCAGCGCAAACGCGAATATCAAAGGCAAAACGCCGCTTCCGTTGACCTTTATGGGAATAAAGGTGGACTGTCCGCCGTACATTTTGTTGCCCTTGATTTGCTTGGCGTACTGCACCTTGATTTTTCTCTCGGCGCCGTCAACCCACGTGATAAAGGCGAAAATAACCACGACAAGCAGGACAAAGACTATCAAATCCCAGCCTCCGGAAGCAGTAAAATCGCCGGTTTCGGCTATGCCGCCGAACACTCTGAGAATCGCTTGTCCCGCCGATGCTATGATTCCGATAAAAATCAGCATGGATATGCCGTTTGAAACGCCGTATTCGGTAATTCTCTCGCCTATCCACATGGTAAGCATGCTGCCTGCGACGAAAATTATCGTAACAATGATGAACAATACCCACGTGGGAACGGTGAACTGCGCTCCGAACATTGCGTTGTCGAACAGACTTTCGTTGTTGAAAGCAAGCAGAATACCTACCGCGTTGACTACGGCAAGACCGAGCGTAACATATCTCGTAATCACCGCAATCTTGTGTTTTCCTTCTTCTCCCTCTTTGGAAAGTCTTTCCAGGGCGGGGATAGCCACTGTCAACAATTGCATAATGATGGATGCGTTGATATAAGGCGATATTCCTATCGCAAACAACGTACCCTGACTTAAAGCGCCGCCGGTAATCGCGCTCATTATTCCCATAAAGCTGTTGCCTTCGACTGCGTCGCTGAACACCGACGCTTCGATTCCCGGAACGGGAATATAACAGCCGATTCTGTAAATAATTACAAGCAAAATCGTCAGAAGGATTTTGTTGCGGATTTCTTTTATTTTAAAGGCGTTCTTTAAAGTCTGAATCATTATTCGATTACCTCTGCTTTACCGCCCGCTTTTTCGATTGCTTCCTTTGCGGAAACCGAAAATTTGTGCGCATGGACGGTCAAAGGCTTGCTTAACTGACCGCCGCCCAACACCTTGAGTCCGGCGTTGGATTTGTTGTTGACCAAGCCCATATCCAGCAGAAGCTCGGGTGTAACCACTGCGTTGTCCTCAAATCTTTCAAAAACCGAAAGGTTGACCACCGCGTAGGTTTTCTGAAATTTGTTGTAGAAACCGCGCTTGGGCAGACGTCTTGTCAAAGGCATCGTGCCGCCCTCGAAACCGGGACGTACTCCGCCGCCGCTGCGCGCCCATTGTCCCTTGTGCCCCTTGCCGCTGGTCTTGCCCAGTCCGCTGCCGGTGCCCCTGCCGAGTCTTTTGGCGGGAGTGACCGCGCCTTCGGCGGGTCTTAAAGTGTGAATTCTCATTTCGGTTGCCTCCTATTTAAGCTCCTCGACGGTCACAAGATGCTTCACGCGGAAAATCATGCCGCGAACGGCGTCGTTGTCGTTGAGAATTTTAAAAGAGCGAATCTTTTTGAGTCCCAACGCTTCAACCGTCCTCTGCTGCACCTTTAAACAGCCGATAGTGCTTTTTACAAGCGTGACCTTGATTTTTTTGTCGCTGAGTTGGTAAGGCTTGTCGCCTTTGGCGTGCTTGACCTTGTAAAGAGGAGCTTTGGCTTCCTTCACAAGGTGACCGTTCATAATTCTCGGTTCGGCCGCCTTCTGAGTTTTTTTAGCTTTTGCCATTGGTTTTCTCCTTATAGCTCGTCAACTGCCTTGCCGCGGAGAGCCGCTATCTGCTGAGCGGTGCGCAGGCTTTTGAGTCCCTCGTAGGTAGCCTTGACACAGTTGATGGGGTTGTTGCTGCCGTAGCTCTTTGTGCGGATGTCCTTGACTCCGCAGGCTTCGAGCACGCTTCTCACGGGACCGCCCGCAATAACTCCGGTACCGGCTTCCGCAGGAAGCAGCAGCACGTGACCTTTGCCGAATTTGCCGATAATCTCGTGGGGAATGGTGGAACCGAGCAAAGAAATTTCGCTCATGCTCCTCTTTGCCTGCTGAGTCGCCTTTTCGATTGCCTGAGGAACCTCGCCTGCCTTGCCCATACCGACGCCCACCTTTCCTTTGCCGTCGCCGACAACCACCAGCGCGGAGAAACGCATGGTTCTGCCGCCCTTGACAACCTTGGTGACGCGGTTTATGGAAACGGTCTTTTTGATGAGACCGTCGTCCTCGTCGTGTCTCTTGTTTTTGTTGAAAGGTCTTTTGCCGCCGGGACGTCTGTCATGACCGTCGCGGCCGCCCTCTCTTCCCTCGCGGTTGAATCCGCCGGCTCTTTTCTCTGCGGGAGCGGGATTGACCTCCGCCACAACCTCGGTCGCGGCAGTTTCCTGAGTTTTTACAACTTCGTCATTCATCATCATTCTCTCTCCTCTTAAAACTTCAAGCCCGCTTCGCGCGCGCCCTCTGCCAGCTTTTGGACTCTGCCCGTATAGATGTAACCGCCGCGGTCGAACACAACCTCCGTTATGCCCGCTTCAAGCGCTTTTTTGCCTACCGCAAGACCTACCGCCTTGGCTTCCTCGCACTTGTTTTTGCCGGCAAGCTCTTCTTTCATCGCGAGACTGCTCGCGGAGACGAGAGTTCTGCCCGCCACGTCGTCGATAATCTGAGCATAAATGTATTTGGTGCTGCGATACACGTCGAGTCTCGGTCTCAGGCTGGTTCCGGACAAATTCTTTCTAACTCTTGCGTGACGGACTTTTCTGTCCGCGTTTTTATCTTTCTTAGAAATCATGATTTACTCCTTATTTACCCGCCTTCTTGCCTTCCTTGAGTATCACGACGTCTTCCTTGTATCTGACGCCGTAACCGTGATAAGGCTCGACTTCACGTTTTGCTTTGATGTTTGCCGCCGTCTGGCCGACGAGATTTTTGTCTATTCCCTTTACTACTATTTCCGTAATGGAGGGGCACTCGAAGGTGATGCCTTTGGGAGCCTCCATTTCTATCGGATGGGAATATCCTATGTTAAGCACAAGCTTGTTGCCGTTGACCGCCGCCTTGTAACCGACGCCGTTGATGACAAGCTCTCTCTTGAAGCCGGCGGTAACGCCGATTACCATGTTGTTTACGAGAGCTCTGTAAAGACCGTGCTTGGCTCTGTTTTCCTTCATGTCGTCGGGACGCGTGAAAACAAGCTTGCCGTCGTTCATTTCGCATTTGATGCTTTTGCCGATATCCTGCGAAAGCTGACCTTTGGGACCTTTGACGCTCACGACGGAGCCGTCTATTTTGACTTCCACGCCCGACGGTATGGTTATGGGCGCTCTTCCTATTCTTGACAATTCCGTATACCTCCCATTACCAAACGTAAGCCAGCACTTCGCCGCCGAGATTTTCTCTGCGCGCCTGCTTGTCCGTCATAATCCCCTTCGAGGTGGATACGATGGCTATGCCCAACCCGTTGAGAACCTTGGGCATATCCTCGCTCTTGGCATACACGCGCAATCCGGGCTTGGATATTCTTCTCAGACCGGAAATGACCTTGCCGTGCTTGCTGTACTTCAAAGTGATTTTTATTTTGCTCTTTATTGTGCCTTCGTCCGAATTTTCAACGCCGGCGATGTAGCCTTCCTCCAAAAGGATGTCGGCAATCGCCTTTTTGGTTTTGGACGCGGGAATATCAACCTCGTCGTGCTTGGCGATAAGCGCGTTCCTGATTCTTGTCAGCATATCGGCGATAGGATCCGTTACTACCATTTGTTACCTCCCTGATGCTTACCAGCTCGACTTCTTTACTCCGGGAATTTCTCCCTTGTAAGCCTTTTCCCTGAAACAAATTCTGCAAATGCCGTACTTGCGCAACACGGAGTGCGGTCTGCCGCAGACGGAGCAGCGGGTGTAGGCACGGGTAGAATATTTAGCCGGTTTCTGCTGTTTGTTTATCATCGATTTTTTTGCCATTTTTTACCTCGCTCAAGCCTTGAAAGGCATTCCCATGAGCTTCAACAGCTCTTTGGCTTCTTCGTCGGTGTGCGCGCTCGTCACGAAAGTTATGTCGAAGCCTCTGGTCTTTTCCACCTGGTCGTAAACGATTTCGGGGAAAATGAGTTGTTCCTTGACACCCATCGTGTAGTTGCCTCTTCCGTCGAAGGAATTGCCGTTAATCCCGCGGAAGTCTCTGACTCGGGGAAGCGCTATGGAAATGAGCTTATCCATAAACTCGTACATTCTGTCGTTTCTCAACGTCACTTTCGCGCCTACCGGCTGTCCTTCTCTGAGCTTGAAGTTGGCGACGGACTTTTTCGCGTGAGTCACAAGCGGCTTTTGTCCGGTGATGCTTTTAAGCTCTTCCACTGCAATCTGAAAGCTCTTGCTGTTGTCCTTCGCGTCGCCGATACCGGCGTTGACGACAATCTTTTCCAACTTGGGTATGCGATTTACATTTTTGTAATCGAAATGCTTTTTAAGCGCGGGAACAACTTCTTCTATATAGCGCTTTTTGAGTCTGTTGACTTCTTTCACGCCAACCTCTTTGTTTTCAGCCGCTTTTGCGGCTTTTTTCTCAGCCATAGTTGTCCTCCTTTATTCGGCAGCCGCTTCTTTGTCGGCAGTCTTTTTGCTCGACCTTCTCGCGGTTGTCTTTTTCTTCGCCTTTTCAGCCTTAAATTCGATAACGGCTCCGCAGCCCTCTTTCTTGCAGCAGCGGACATACTTGATTTTTCCGTCCTTTTCCACTGCCTTTTTGCCTATGCGCGTAGGCTTGTTGCATGTAGGGCACACCACCATTACGTTAGACACGTCTATCATGCGGGGTTTTTCGACGATACCGCCCTTTTCCTGCGCGCTGCGGGGGCGGGTATGACGCTTGACCACGTTGAGCCCCTGCACCATCACCTTGCCGTTTTCCCTGTCTACAAGTATAACCTTGCCTCTTTTTCCTTTGACCGCGCGGTCGCCCTCGGTAGGACCGACGATGACCTCCACGGTGTCGTTTTTCCTTATATTCATGCTAGCCATAAAACTTCCTCCATCAAAGCACTTCCGGAGCCAAAGAAACGATTTTCATATAATCCTTTTCTCTGAGTTCTCTGGCGACAGGCCCGAATATACGAGTGCCTCTGGGTTGCTTCTGATTGTCGATTATCACTGCGGCGTTGTCATCGAATCTAATGTGCGTTCCGTCTTTTCTGTTGAGTCCGGATGATGTGCGGACGATAACCGCCTTTACGACCTCGCCCTTTTTCACCACGCCGCCGGGGTTGGCGCTCTTGACGCTGGCAACGATTACGTCGCCGATGTTGCCGAACTTTCTGAAGGAACCGCCCAACACCTTGATACACATAATTTCTTTGGCTCCCGAATTGTCGGCAGCTTTTAATCTGGTAAACGGTTGTATCATGAGTCAATCTCCTTATTTTGCCTTCTCGACGATCTGCACGAGACGCCAGTTTTTGTCCTTGGACAGCTTTCTCGTCTCCGCAATCAGCACGGTGTCGCCGATTCCGCATTGGTTCTGCTCGTCGTGAGCCTTGAATTTTTTGGTCTTGCTGACCGTTTTCTTATATAACGGATGTTTGAACTTTTCTACGACGGCAACCACGATGGTTTTGTCCATTTTGTCAGAAACAACCGTCCCTATTCTCGTTTTTCTGCTTGTTCTTTCCATTTGTCGCGTCCCCTTTAAGCCTTTTTGGACAGCTCTCTCTCTCTGAGAACGGTCTTAACTCTCGCGATGTCCTTTTTGCAGACGGACAAGGCAAGCGGGTTGTTGAGCTGACCGGTGGCATGATTGAGCCTGAGGTTGAAAAGCTCTTTTTTGAGTTCTTCCAGCTTTGCCACCAACTCTTCGTTAGACATATCGTGTACTTTATTTGCTTTCATCAGTCTGCTCCTCCGCCTTGACAACTATCTTGCACTTGACGGGCAGCTTGTGACTCGCAAGTCTCAAAGCCTCTCTCGCCAAATCCTCCGATATGCCGGACATCTCAAACATGACTCTGCCGGGCTTTACCACCGCCACCCAATATTCGGGAGAGCCCTTACCGGAGCCCATGCGTGTTTCCGCAGGCTTTTTGGTAACCGGCTTGTGAGGGAATATGTCCGTCCAGACCTTGCCGCCGCGCTTGATAAATCTCGTCATGGCGACACGGGCGGCTTCTATCTGATTGCTCTTTATCCAACAAGGCTCCAACGCCACGAGACCGTACTGTCCGTAAGCAAGCTCGGTGCCCTTGTGCGCCGCGCCCTTCATTCTTCCTCTGAATTGGCGGCGTCTCTTGACTCTTTTAGGCATTAACATTTCTGTTTCCTCCTTCCTTCCTCGCGGGCTTGCCCAGAATTTCTCCCTTGTAAACCCACACCTTGACGCCTATAATCCCGAAGGTCGTGCGCGCTTCCGCAAAACCGTAGTCGATGTCGGCTCTCAAAGTGTGCAGGGGTATACTGCCCTCGTGATAGTGCTCGTTTCTGGCTATTTCCGCTCCGTCGAGACGACCGGAAACGCAGGTTTTGATACCTTTGGCGCCCGCTCTCGTCGCTCTCTGCATTGCGGAGCGCATGGCTCTCCTGAACGCGATTCTCTTTTCCAGCTGAGCGGCTATGTTTTCGGCAACCAGCTGCGCGTCCATGTCGGGATTTTTCACTTCCATGATGTTGATGACGACAAACTTGTCGCCCACCAGCTTCTGAACCTCCGCCTTCATCTGCTCTATGCCCGCGCCCTGCTTGCCAATCAGCGTGCCGGGACGACCGGTATATATAAAGATGACGATTTTGCCTTCGCTTCTCTCGATTTTAATCGAGGAAATGGCGGATTGGTAATATTTCTTTTTGATAAACGTCCTGACGACCTCGTCCTCTTTGATGAATTTGGCGATGTCTTTTTTGTCGGCGTACCACTTGGAATTCCAATCTTTGATGATACCTATTCTCAATCCGTTGGGATTAACTTTCTGACCCATGCTGTCCTCCTTCAAGCTCTCTCGTCGAGCACGACGGTGATGTGGCTTGTGCGCTTCAAAATGCGGTAAGCCCTGCCCTTGGAAACGGGCTGAACTCTCTTGAGCGTGGGTCCCTGATCGGCGTAGCACTCGGCGACGAACAGGTTGTCTCTGTTGAGTCCTTTGTTGACCTCGGCGTTGGCTGCCGCGCTGTTGAGCACTTTAAGCACGGGCTCGCTCGCCGCCTTGGGCGTGTTCATAAGTATCGCAACCGCCTCGTTGTAACCTTTGCCTCTAATCACGTCCAGCACTACGTGAACCTTGGAGGGGGCGATACGGATATATTTTGCAACCGCGAAAGGTCTTGCGTCGCGGTTCTGGCGGCGGTTTTCCGCCTTTGCCTTGCTTCTTGTTGCCATATTTCCTCCTATTTCGCTCCGCTGGATTTTCCGCCGGCGTGCCCTCTGAACGTGCGGGTAGGGGCGAATTCGCCCAGCTTCATACCCACCATTTCCTCCGTCACATAGACGGGAACGTGCTTTTTGCCGTCATGAACGGCAATCGTGTGACCTACGAAATCGGGAAATATCGTAGAAGCTCTCGACCAGGTTTTCAAAACTTTCTTTTCGCCCTTGTCGTTCATTTCCTGTATTCTTTTCAAAAGCTTTTCGTTTACGAAAGGCCCCTTTTTAATCGATCTGCTCATTAAAACTCAATCCTCCGATTAGTTCACGCGCTTGATGATAAGCTTGTTCGACGCGTTTTTCTTCTTCCTTGTCTTGTAACCCAGAGCGGGCTTGCCCCAAGGAGTGACGGGACCGGGACGTCCGATAGGCGATTTGCCTTCGCCGCCGCCGTGAGGGTGGTCGCAAGGGTTCATGACGCTGCCGCGCACTGTCGGCTTGATGCCCATGTGGCGCTTTTTGCCCGCCTTGCCGATGTTGATAATCTCATGGTCCAGATTGCCGACCTGTCCGATTGTCGCATGGCATTTGAGCAGTATATATCTCATTTCGCCGCTCGGCATACGGATAATGGCGTACTTGCCTTCCTTTGCCATAAGCTGCGCGGATATGCCCGCCGCTCTCGCAATCTGACCGCCCTTGCCGGGATTCTGCTCTATGTTGTGAATAACGGTACCCACGGGGATTGCTTCGAGACTCAAACTGTTGCCCGTCTTGATGTCGGCTTTGTCCGAGCTGATGACGGTGTCGCCGACGGTGAGACCGACGGGAGCCAGAATATATCTCTTTTCGCCGTCGGCATAGTGCAGAAGCGCGATGTTGGAGGTGCGGTTGGGGTCATATTCGATTGAAGCCACTTTTGCGGGTATGTCATACTTGTTGCGCTTGAAATCGATAATTCTGTATTTGTTGCGGTTTCCGCCGCCGATATGTCTGACGGTGATTCTGCCGCTGAAATTTCTTCCGCCCGTTTTCTGCTTGGGTGCAAGCAGGCTTTTTTCCGGTTTGGTCGTCGTGATTTCCTCGAACATGGAAACGGACATGAAACGACGCGCCGGACTCGTGGGTTTGTATCTTCTGATAGCCATAATTCCTTTTCCTCCCGATTAAGCCAGACTCTCGAAGAACTCGATTGCCTTGCTGTCGCTGGTAAGCTTTACGACCGCTTTTTTGGATTTGGAGGTGTAACCCTCGCTTCTCCCCTGTCTTTTGAGCTTGCCTCTGACGTTGACGGTATTGACGCTTTCGACCTTGACGCCGAAAATCTGCTCGACCGCCTGCTTGATTTCTATTTTGTTGGCGTTTCTCGCCACCTTGAAGGTGTAAATCTTTTTGTGGATTCCGTCGTAAGCCTTTTCGCTCATGACGGGCTTCAATATAATGTCGTAGGCGTTCATTATTCCGCGTAAGCCTCCTCGATTTTTCTCATAGCCGACTCGGTCGCAAGCACGTTGGTATTGGCAACAAGCTCATATACGTTGACAAGGTCGGCGGTGCTTATGGTCAGCCTTTCTATGTTTCTGCCCGCAAGCAGAACGGCGTCGTCCTTTTCTCCCACGACAAGCAGAGTTTTTCTGTCGAAGTTGAAATTGGAAAGGATTTTTGCGACGTACTTGGTCTTTGCGGCTTCGAGCGCCACCTTGTCAAGCACCAAAAGCTCGTTGTTGCGCACCTTGTAGCTGATTGCGCTCCTGAACGCGGCGGATTTCATCTTTTTGTTGATTTTTTTGGAAAAATCTCTGGGCTTGGGTGCGAAAGCCACGCCGCCCTTTATCCATTGCACGGCGCGGATACTGCCCTGTCTGGCGCGCCCCGTGCCCTTTTGTCTCCACGGCTTGATGCCGCCGCCTCTGACCTCGCTTCTTGTCAGAGTGCTTTTGGTTCCCTGACGAGCGTTTGCCATCTGCGCAACAACCACCTGATGAATAAGAGCCTCGTTGTAGTCACAAGCAAATACTTCGTCCTTTAAGTTTATCTCGCCAACCTCTTTGGCTTCGGTGTTGAATACTTTAACCTGCATTTGTTTTACTCCTATTCAATCCTTTAAGACTTTTTGACGGCGTCGCGGACATATACGACGCTGCCCTTAGGTCCGGGTATCGCGCCCTTAATCAGGAGCACGCCCTTTTCCTTGTCGACTTTTACCACTTTGAGATTTAAGACAGTCACCTGCTCCACGCCGTACTGACCGGGCAGCTTTCTGCCGGGGAAAACTCTGCTGGGAGTGGAGTTGGCGCCCAGAGAGCCTACCTCTCTGTGCACGGGACCCACGCCGTGCGTTTCCTTCAAGCGGCGGAAATTCCAACGCTTGATGACGCCGGAAAAGCCTCTGCCCTTGGTTGTGCCCGTAACGTCCACAAAGTCGTCCGCCGCAAACACGTCGCAGCCGATGACTTGTCCCACTTCCAGACTGTCCGCGTTTGACAAATCGAATTCTTTCAGAATTTTCAGAGGTTGAACGCCCGCCGCTTTGAGGTGGCCTAGCTCCGGCTTGTTGAGCTTTTTCTCGGCGACTTCTTCAAAACCGAGCTGAACGCTGTTGTAGCCGTCTCTTTCAACCGTTTTTTTCTGCACCACCGTGCAGGGTCCCGCCTTAACGACCGTAACGGGAACCATTGTTCCGTCTTTCAAAAACACTTGGGTCATGCCCAATTTCTTTCCTATGATTGCTTTATTCATTGATAAAGTTCACTCCTTATTATATAGATAGTAAAATTTTCTTACGATTACAGCTTGATTTTGATGTCGATGCCTGCGGGCAGCTCCAATTTGGTAAGACTGTCCACCGTTTTGGCGTTGGGGCTGTAAATGTCTATGAGCCTCTTGTGCGTCCTTGACTCAAACTGCTCTCTCGCGTCCTTGTATTTGTGAGTTGCGCGCAAAACCGTGACGATTTCCTTTTCGGTAGGCAGAGGAATGGGACCGCTCACTTTGGAGCCCATTTTCTTGGCCGTCTCGACGATTTTTTCGGCAGCTAAATCAACAAGGTTGTGGTCGTAAGCTTTCAACTTGATTCTGATTTTCTGACTTGCCATTTGTTTCTCTTTTCTCCTTTTAGATTAACAACTCTACCGTGTGTGTCGCGCTTTTGGGCGCAACAAGAGACTTTGCCCTACTATCCACAGTACGAGCCTTACTATATTAGCACACGTCAAACAAGGTGTCAAACGATTTTCTGCAAGTTTTCCGAATTTTTTGAGTTTAAACCCGCATATTAAGTCAACAATCATGAAAAAAGGAGAAAAAATTTATGTGGGACTATTTTGACGGGCTGAGTGCGGGAGAGTTTTGGACGGATTTCGGAGACGTAGCCCTCCGCGCCTTTCTGTCCATCGTCGTTCTGTTTATCTTGACCAAGCTCATGGGCAACAAACAGATAAGCCAACTCAACTTTTTCGATTATATTATAGGAATATCCATCGGCTCCATTGCCGCCGAAATGGCTACGACGACGGACAGACCGCACCACTTTTTCGTGCTTGCAATGGTGATTTACACGATTATTACCGTGCTGATAACCTATATAGCGCGCAAAAGCATTGCAATGCGGAGATTTTTCAACGGCACTCCCGTACCTCTCGTCGAAAACGGCAAAATCATAGAAAAAAATCTTGTCAAAGCGGGCTTTGACGTAAACGACCTTTTGACCGAGCTGCGATACGCGGGATATTTCAACATCGAGGACGTGCAGTATGCCCTCGAAGAAACGGACGGTCGCGTCAGCATAATCCCCCGTCCCTCCGCGCGTCCCGCCACCTGCGAAGACCTTAAAATAACGGACGCCAAGCCCACTCTGCCCCAATCCGACGTGATTATCGACGGGAAGATAATGACAAACAATCTCAAATCGGTGAGAAAAAGCAGGGAGTGGCTGCTCGAAGAACTGAAAAAGCGCAACAAAAACCACAAGGACATTTTGCTCGCCACGTCGGATTACGACGGGAATCTCACAATCATGGACAAAGAGGTGGCGGCAAAAAAATACGACCGCTACAACTGAAAGTAAAAACGTTCGGCGCGGAGAAGGGTTTCTCCGCGTTTTTCATTGACTTTTTCCCGCATTTGTTTCAAAATAATTTCAGAAGGCTTAGGGCTGTTCGCAAAGGAGAAAATTCATGCCGGAAATCGTCGCGCAAAGGATGTTCCAACCAATCTACATATTGCTTGACTCCGTATTTCTCGTCGCGCTGTGCGCGATGCTCTTTTTCAGACGCAGATACCTGACGCTGCTGTTCGGACTTTTCGGCGGTATTTTGTACTTCGTCGTCGATTACGGAATTTTTCATCTGTAGCTCGGGACGCGTTCAATCGAGGGCGGCAGTCTTTTTTGGGTGCTGCTGTGGATGTCTTTAAGCTACGGAATAACAAATTTCGTGCTTATATGGACATGGATTTCCAAGGACGAAAACGCCCGCGAGTGGACGCTGTTCATTTTGCTGTGGTGGTTTGTCTGCCCGCTGTTGACAGACGCCTTGGGAAACGGAGACGTCATAAAAATTCAGAGAACTACGGGCGCGTATCACGGGTGGATGGCTGCAATACTTTTCCTGTCCTATGCGGCGTTAATCCTGTTCAATATTTTCCGAAAAGACAAAAGCCTCCGTTTTCCTCTCCTCCGCCTGTTTCTGATTGGAGTTTTCGTCCAATTCGGTTGGGAGCTTTCTCTGCTGATCGGCGGCATACGCAGCGCGGGAATAGAGTCTGCGGCAGACAAGCTGACGGTATTGCTTGTCAATTCGTTGTTGGAGACCAATCTCGGCATGCCGCTGATTTATATTATATTCCTGCTGATAACCTCTGTTTTTACGGAAGACCTTAAACGGCGCGGCGGCAAAGTCACTTTATCCGAGCGTCTTAAAGAAAACCTTGCGGAAGGCAGTCTTAAAGCCGAAAAGGCATAAAGCCTGAAACAATCAAACGGGAGCCGACGGCTCCCGTTTTTTCATTAATCAATTCAGTTTTGAGGCGGCTCGACAAGCGGCAGTTCAAAGTAAAAATCGCTGCCCTTGCCGACGGCGCTGTTCACGCCGAACACCGCGTCGTGACTTTTGAGAATGCTCCGCACTATCGACAGTCCGAGTCCCGTGCTGTCGCCGCGCTTGTATTTTTGGGACGCTCTCGAAAATCTGTCCCAGATATATTTTTGCTCCTGCTTGCTTATGCCGTTGCCGTGGTCGAACACGTCGAAGCGCGCGCTGCCGCCCGCCTCCTTGACGACAATGATAATCTCCTTATCCTTGCCGCAATATTTGACGGCGTTGCTGATAAAATTGAAAAGCACCTGCTCTATTTTGTGTCTGTCGGCGTTTACCCACAGCCCCTTTTTGACGTCGCGGCGGAAATTGTAGCCGCTGTTGTCAAAGTCGAACTTTTTGACGACGCTTTCCACCAGCTCGGAAAAATCGAAGTCCGTCTTGTTGAGCTTGGAGGTGCTGTTTTGCTGCGACACGACGAGAATTTCGTTCACCAGCTCGGTCAGACGCTTGGCTTCGTCGATAATCACGTCAAGCTGCTCCTCGCGCTTGGCTTTGTTGTCCCCCGTTATGTCCTTTATCAGCTCGGCATAAGATTTTATTATCGTCAGCGGAGTTTTCAGGTCGTGGGAAATGTTTGCAAGCAAATCCTGACGCAGCGTTTCCACGCGCTGCATTTCCTCCGTTGCGAAATTGAGCGTGTCGCTCAGCTCGTCAAGCTCGGTGTATCCGCTTCCCTCGAAACGCACGGTATAGTCGCCGGAGGCGAGATGCTGCGCGCTCTGACTCATCAGGACTATCGGCTTTGAGAGCTGCCTCGACAAAAACGCGCTCAGCACAAACGCCAGCGCCAACGCGATGATTGTGGTAAGCAAAAGCTGCGAGGCAAGTATGACCGTCGTAGCGTTTATCGAACCAAGCGAAGCCTGCGCGTAAAGCATATACTCCGCGCCGTCGAAATCGAAAACCGCGCCGTACGTCACGAAGGTGTCCTCCTCGTTTTCCGCATTCGCGGCGATTTCGCACACCTCGTTGTCCTCGTCGCCTTTAAGACGGGACAAAAGCTCCTTGCGTTGACTTTCGGTAAGCAGATTCTGCTTGACTCCGCTGCCGGAATAATTGGGATAAGTAAACAGCAACGTACCGCTTCCGTTGTACAGGCTTACGTACATTCCGTTGAGCCTTGCATATTCGTCTATGTCGGTCTCGTAAGCCGAACCGAGTCTCTGATAACCCGCAACGATTTCGCGGCAGATTTTGCGCACGTCGTTGCGCTTCATCGTTCCGTAATAGCCTTTGAGAAAAACGAACTCGAAAAACCACATGACTGCGATTATGCAGACACAGAACAAAATGAAGTAAAACCAGATATTGAACCTTAAACCGTTGCTGTCTACTAATTTTTTACGTCTTTTCTCAGTATTCGATGTTCTCGTCATACTCGAACTTGTAGCCCAACCCTCTCAGGGTGACTATGCAGTCTCTGTAAGGTCCGAGATTGCTTCTCAACATCTTTATATGTGTGTCCACCGTGCGGTCGTCGCCGTAAAAATCAAAGCCCCAGACATTGGACAGCAGCTTTTCGCGGCTGATTGCAAGACCTTCGTTTTTGACGAGGAAGAACAGCACTTCGTATTCTTTGGGCGTAAGGTCGGCCTTTTTACCGTCCACTATGACGTTTCTGCCGTCAAAGTCAACGATAAGGCCTCCGAACTTTTTTACGTTGCGTTTGTTGACCGGATGCTCCGGCGCCGTCCTCCCGAGTATAGCCTTGATTCTTGCGACCACCTCTTTGGGCGAGAAGGGCTTGGTCACGTAGTCGTCTATTCCCGCTTCGAAGCCGAACAGCTTGTCGTACTCTTCTCCGCGCGCCGACAGCACCATAACGGGAATATTCTTGGTCTTGCGGATTTCCCTGACTGCGGAAAGACCGTCCATTTTGGGCATCATGATATCCATGACGATAAAATCGTAGTCCTCGCGCTTGCACATATCGACGGCTTCGTAACCGTCGTCCGCCGTGATAACTTCAAAACCGTTGAATTCGAGATACTCTTTGAGAACCTCTCTGATGTTTTGTTCGTCATCGACTATTAAAATTCTCTTCATTTGCCACCTGCCTTTGAAAATTTTATTCCTTTTATATATTTCAAACCGCCTTGCGGCGTATCTGACGCATTAACCCTCTTTTATTTTTTTGCCTTTGAAAATAATCAGCTTGCAGTACAGATAGTCAAGCACAAAATTTATTACCATTTTCAGCAGCTTTGCCAATATCGGCTGCCATCCTCTCTTTATCAGCGCGACTATCATGACTCCCCCTAGCGGAGTGGTGACTGCGTAATAAAGCAGATAAAGCAGCAGCCCTCCCTTGACGCTCCTGAAACTGAAAGTATAACGCTTGTTGAGCAAAAAACTGAAAGTACAGGTCAAAACCACCGAAAGCATCTCGGAAAAAAACAGCCAGAGGTCGAAAGCAATCCCCGCGTCCTGCACGAAAGGATTTAGCTTTGACAGCAGCGTAAACGTCCCGATGCCGATAAGCCCCGTACCCGCGCTGACCAGAAAAAACAGCAGAACCTCTTTGACGGATTTTTTCTTTTTTGCCGCCGCAGGCGCCGATGCGCACGCGGCGGTCGTCTCGTCGGTCTTTTCTTGTTTGTTTTCCACTTCCATTTGTTTAAGCGACCGGCGCCGAAAGAACTGTTCTTTATCTCGTCAGCCAAAGCCAGCCGAGAAAGAAAACCAGTGCGAAAGCGCCGATTACCAAAAGCAGCGCCGGCAGATATTTGAGATAGGCTGCGCCGATTATCGCGCGCCTTTCCTTTTTTGTAAGCTTTATTTCGTCGGAATTCCTGCGTTTTCGGTGCTTGGGGCGTCTTGTAATATCCATATTGGCAAAAGCCGTCCCGTCGTCCTCCCACACTCTGTCCGCCCCGAAAGCATCGGGGTCGGCGGTGTCGGGAACTTCCTCCTCGACAATTTCCGTCCCGTAAATAACAGTCTCCGTTCCGTCGTCGTTTTGAATAACCTCTTTTACGACTTCCTTCTCAACCGAGCGAAACCGTTTTTTTTCGTTTTTTTCGTTGTCCATTTCAGATTTTTATTTCCCGACCGAAGGCGTCGCTTAACGCGAAATCGAGGATTTGTCCGCGTTCCAGTTCAAGAAAAAGCTCTCTGCCCGCAGCATCCAACACGTCTTCGACGCTCAGAGTGCGGCATTGCTCCGCGCCCGCTCCTTGACACATAAGCATATATTCCGCCGCGTCGTAAATCGCGGCGTAAGGCGCAAGCCCGATCAGCTCGCCGCGTTCCGCCTCCGCGCCGAAGGGTTTAAGCTCGACCTTCACAAGCTCTGCGACCGTATGAACGCGCGTACAGGTAAAATCCGTAAGATTCATCGATACCTGAGCGCGGTTTTCCCTTTCGAGAAACAGCCCCAACGCCTTGACGCATTTAAGCCCTCCGCCCGAAAAGCGCACTCTCTCGGCAACTCTCACGGCGACGTTCAAGGGCGTGCCCTCTTTGAGAAACATATTGAAAGCCACGAGAATTTTCCTCACGCCGACGGCAACGGCTCCCGCGGTGGGATGAGGCTTTTCTCCTATGTCAAACCGCCAAAGAGGCTCGGACGTTTTTTTTGCCAACCCCTCGAAGCCGCCCCGCCTCACGTCCGCAAGATTGCGGCGAAAAGGTGCGGAAGCGCTTTTTTCGTAAAAATATACGGGCAGTCCCAGCTTGTCGAACAGGTCTTGCCCCACTTGCCGAACCAGCTCGTCAGCCACGCTTTCGGGAGTTTCTTCAAGCGGCACGACGGGCAGCACGTCCAGCGCGCCTATTCTCGGATGAACTCCTCTGTGCGCGTTTAGGTCTATCTCCTCCGCCGCCACCCGCGCGCTGTCGATTAAAGCCGAGCGTATTTCCTGCGGAGCGCCCGCCGCGGTAACGACGCATCTGTTGTGGTCGGCGTCGGCAGTGCAGTTTAATAATGCCACATTTTTTCTGTTTCTAAAACAATCGGCAATGAGTTTCGCCTTGACGGGGTCGCCCGTCGAAAAATTCGGCACGACTTCGACTAAATACATGAATTTTTGACCTTGTATTTGTATAATAGCATGTTTTTCACAATTCTGCAAGGATAATCAAGCATATTTTCACATAAAATAATAAGATTTTTAAATATTCGGGCAAAAAATCAATACATAAAAACGCCCGCGTTTTTCAACGCGGGCGGCAGTCAAGCTTATTTTATGGTTTTGTCCTCTCCATTGATAAAGGTATTGAACAGATTGGAAATATTGGCGCCGTAGCTTTTTTCAAAGCAGGCAAGCATATCGTCTTTTGTCGCAAGTTTGAGCTTGCAGGTATCGAAATATTTTCTGAGCGCCGCCTCGAACTTTTTGTCTCCCATCACCTCGTTCACCTGCCCGAACATAATCATGCCTTTCAAGTACGTCATGTAAGTATACTGCTGTTGACTTTCAAACTCGTTGAGCGCGCGGTTCATCGACGTGTCCGTGTCGTTGTTGTAGTTGCCGACGATTTTGATAAACGTATTGAACTGCTTGGTCGTATCGGCAAGCATCTGCGCCGCGTCCACCTGATAGTCGGGATGCGCGCGGTAAAACATAAGCGTCGAATACTCCGCAAGCCCTTCGTCGAGATACGCCTCCCGCACTTGGTCGTTGCCTACAAGACCGTACCACCACTGATGGGCGATTTCGTGTATAATCGCCGTCTCGTAAGAGCGCTTTTCCATACCCGACGTTATCATGACAAGACAAGGGTACTCCATGCCGCCGTAGCAGAAATCCGTTTCCGCAACGTCCAGCTTGGAATAGGGATATTTCCCGAAGGTCGAGTTGAAATACTCCAAAGCCTTGGCGGCAGTCGATACGCTTTGCTCATACTCCGCATCGGAAAAATAAAAGTAATTGACAGTAGTCGAACCGACCGTCGCACTCGCTTTTTTGAATTTGGGCGACATGACAAAGGCAAAGTCGCGCACGCTTTGAGCCGTGTAAACAGTCCTTACGTTGTCGTTTTCCTTATTCTCGGTCGAGGACGGAACGCCGCTCGACGCAATCATGAAATCCTTGTGCGCGGTCAGCGCCACGCTGTAATTGGCCATTTCGCTCACAAACGGGTCGCCGTTGGAATAATAAGGGTCGGTCAGCCACGCGCCGTCTTTGAATACGCAAAGCTGAGGATACCAGTTGCCGATATTTATCGTGTTGTTGCCGTATCCAAGCCTGTGCCAGATATTTGCAAGGCTGACCTCGAAAACAATTTCAACCCTTGCGTTTTGCTGCGGAAAAACCTCCGCGTCAAGCGGCACCGTGAGAATATCGCAGTCTGTGCCCTCGACCACGTAAGCGACCGCCTTTTCGCCGCTTTTTGCGCTGTCGATTTTTATATCGCCGTAGCTGAATCCGTTTTTATAAGCCTTCGAGCGCGTCAGCTCGTCCACTACTGGCAGAGACGCGTCCTTTCTGTATGCGTTGGGGTACAAATGAAACTTCAACTCGGTAAAGCTGTTGTCCGTAGTGTTGTAAAAATCGAAAACCATGACCGCCGACAGAATTTTGGAGCTGTCGTCAAAACCCGCCTCTATCGTGTAGGTGCTCAGCTTTTTGGCGTTTTTCTCTATGTAGTCGCCCCCGCCGCACGCCGCAAGACAAACGCATAGCATAAGCGCGACAATCAAACCCATGAAAATTAACGCTTTTTTGTTTTTCCGCATAATATGATTCTCCGTTTGTTTAACTATATGCCCCGATATATTTTTATATGAACGATTTTTGTATTGTCAAACGGGGACTTTTGCTCTATAATGATTTAAACGGAGATTGAAATATGAGGATTTTTTACGCATTTCCGCTGCCGGAAGAAGTTGCGGATTGGCTTTACAAAACTTCGCTCGCCCTGCGGGAAAAGCTTGCGGGAGGCAAGGTCACCCCGAAAGAAAATCTGCACATAACGGCGGCTTTCGTGGGCAACGTGAATGAAATAAAAACAGATATTTTGAGCCAAATACTTCGGGAGGTCGCGGCAAACAACACGGCTTCGACGCTTTCGACCTGCCCGCCCACACGGCTGCGCGGCGCGGACTTGATTTGCAGCAAAATCAAGGCGGATGACGCGCTCTTCAAAATCAATTCGGACTTGACGCGGCTGCTCGCGCAAAAGGGCTTCAATGTCGAAAAGCGCTTTACTCCGCACGTGACGCTTATCCGCCGCCCCGGCTTCAAGCCGTCCTTTGCCGAATTGAAAAACCAAGCGGACTTTCAATCCGTTTCCTTCACGGCAGACAAAATCTCGCTCTTGGAAAGCAAAACGGACGGCGCGTTTCCGCGTTACATAACCTTAAAAACCGAAAAACTCGTATCCCCTTCCTCCAAATAAAAAACCGCCCTTTTCAACGGACGGTTTTTTTGAGATAAAAGTAAAGCAAAAGTCCCTTATTGTCAAACATAGGCTCGCGGCAAATCAAAACGCGGAAAGCACTGCCAGTGCGACGAGATATCCCGCCAAAAACGTCAGTGCGGTAATGCCCAAAGAAATCAGTATTTTAAGAAAAACATTTTTAACGGATTTAATCAACATTACGTTCGTCATCCCGAAAATTGCTCCCATACCCCCGCCTATGGCGCCGCCGACAACGGGAACAATGCTGCAAGAGCGACAGAATTGCCCCATATCAGTATAAGCAAAAACGGCAAAACGGACAGAACGACCTCGTACCACTTCAAAGCCGGAGTAAGTACAATTTCCTCGTTTCCCGCTTGAAGCCTGTTTCCGGTTAAAAAATTGCCTTCGAGAAAAAACGTTTTGTCTCCCTCTCCCGCAAACGTCTTTTTGCCGACCTTTTGTAGCTTTTTGCCGTTGACGCTTAACTTTTTCTTCCCCGTCCAGAAATTTTCCTCGAAAACGATTTCTCCGTGCACGGGGTGATTGACAGTAACCTTCATAAAACTCTCCTTATTTTTTAATTATACCCTGACCGAACCAAAAAGTCAACACATAAAATTGCATAATTTCAAAAAAATTAAAATTCCCGACAAAAATCATAATTTATGTTATTTATACAATATTAAAATAATCCCCAAAGCAGACACAAGGTTCGCATATATCGCACTTTCAAATGCGAGAAAGAAGTAGTTTCCCGAGACTTAAAATGACGAATCCCAAAACATGAAAAAAGGGCGCAACTTTGCGCCCTTTCCTTTGTTTTTGACGGAACGAAACATTGTCAGATTGAACTAATTTATAATAATCAGTTGCAACTTTATTATAAATAATTATTTTTTATTTTTCAGTTCCGCAAGTAAACTATCCCAATCAACTCTCTCTTTTAATTCTTCTAAATTATGTGCAATTAAAATATAATGGTCTAACAATAATTGAAGTAATTCTTCGTGGATATTAAAACTTGACTCAAATAAATCTTCTAAATCATCAAGATTTTCAACTTCAAACATTTTATGTGTAACCATTCTGCGATTATCATTTATTGTTTTTAGGTGTCCGATAATTTGTGGTCTATCTTCATAATCTACTGAATAATTTTTATACATATCTATTACTTGTCCAAATGTCTTTCTATCATAATCTAATTTTAAGTCTACTTTTGTTGGCCAAATTTCAGCTTTTACATAAGTTATGCTTATTTTGTTGATTTCCTTTAAAAATTGTTCTATAACCTGTTGCCAGAGTAGAAGTCCACCAATTTTACGAGAAATTGAAGACGTAGAGTTTATCCTTCTGCAAGAACTAATTAATTCAATTTTTCTTGCTTTAAATTTATCTATCCACCAATCTCTATTATTCATTTGTTCAAATATTTTTTTATCATATTTATCAAAATAATTGCTCATAACAACTCCTTATTTTTTAATTATAACATAAAAGTTATAATTTGTAGATTATAGAAAAATTGCCGTTTGACTTTGAGTTCAAACGACAATTATTTGGCTTTAGAGGATAAAAATGCTACCCTGCCATTTGCCCCACAAACTATGTTTATATTATAGCAAAGTTTGTAAATGCCGTCAATGATTTGATTGTCTGAGCGCATAAAGAAAGCGAGCCGACTTTTTCGACCCGCTTTCAACTACTCTACCGCCTCGGTTACGCTCAATCCTCCTTTTAAGTAAATAACGATAGACTTGTCTTTCATCACCCTTATGAGCCCCACAAGACGCCTGATCATAATGTCGTCGTATTGACTGAAACAGAGTTCCGTATTTGTCAGCGTTTCCCTGATTTCATCTATTTCGGCTTTAAGGCTTGGATTGGCAGCAATTTTTTCTCTCTTTACTTCGAGCTGCTCTTGTAATATTGCAATCTTGTCGTTCAGTTGTCGGATCACCTCAATGTACTTACTTTTATCTCCTTCCGTGCTGTTCAGGTGCTGCACATTGTCATCGACCTGCTGCCTCAGATATCTTATCTGATTTTCCATTGTGTCGGATTCCAAAACATCGTCCTCTCCCGTCATGACGCATGAGAGATTAGAGATAATCATTTCCAAGACATCCTCTTTGTTTTCAAGCAGTCGCGTCAATCCTCGGCAAATTGCGGTGTGCAATTTGATTTCGTCCAAAGCCGGGGACTGTGTACAGAATTTCTTTCCGTGCTCTACCCTGCTCAAACATCGCCAGACTTTTCTGCTTACGCCATTTTTCACCCAAGTCACTCTCTTATACGGACTGCCGCATTCGCCACAGACAAGCAGTTCTGAAAGTGCAAATTTTCCGCTGTACTTTCCGAGAGAGGTAATGCCTTTATCCGATGTCTGACGCTTACCTCTGCGGCGAGACATTTCGCGTTGCACTTTTTTGAACATTTCCGAACTGACGATGGGAACGTGATTGTTGGCAATAAAGTATTTAGCCATCTCGCCGCGATTCTTTTTCACCTTTTTCGTTATACAGTTTTCGGTAAAGGTTTTTTGCAAAAGCATATCGCCGCAATAACGCTCATTCGTTAATATATTGGAGATGACGTTAAATCCCCATTGAGACTTTCCTTTCTTTGTCGGTATATTGTTCTGCTCCAAATACTCCTTGATCTGTTTGACGCTGTAACCGCTCAAATACAAGTTATAAATTTTTAAGACGATTTCGGCTTCTTCGGGAACGATTTCAGGCTCTCCGTCTTCACCTTTCCTATAACCTAATATATTATATCGAAAGGCGAACGTCCCGGCTCGCATACGTTGTTGCAATCCCCACCGCACATTCGCGCTGATATTTTCGCTTTCCGCCTGTGCCATGACGCTGTACAAACCGACAAACATTTCGCTGTCGGCAGTTAGGGAATTCAGGTTTTGCTCCTCGAAAAACACACCGATTCCGAGAGCTTTCAATTTACGGACATAGCGCAGACTATCTACGGTGTTGCGCGCAAAACGCGAAAACGATTTTGTCAGGATAAGGTCAATTTTTCCTTTCTCGCAATCGCGTATCATTTTTATGAACTGTTCACGCTTTTTGGCAAGTGTTCCCGTAATGCCTTCATCTGCGTATATCTTCACAAACCGCCATTTCGGATTTTTCATGATGGCTTCCGTGTAATGGGCAACCTGCGCGTTGTAACTTTCGATTTGATCTTCACTGTCCGTCGAAACGCGGCAGTAAGCCGCAACACGCAAAACACCGTTCTCGGCGTTCCTTTTCTGTAAAAGCGGATTGGCGTCTATTTTTGTAACTATTCTTTTCGATTGCGTTTGCTCATACATAATTTAGCCTCTGCGGCATCTACTTCCGCATCATTCATAAACCGCACGGTTATTCCGCCGGATTTGTCTATAAGAATTGCGTCAACCACTTCGCTTATAAATTCAAACGTCATAAGCTCATCCTTACACGCACTTTCAAACGCTTTTACAACGCGCTCCGTATAAATCGGGAATCTGTTCTCCTTACAATTTTTGAATTTTATAGCGGTACATTCAAAAATCACGCTTTTTGTCGCCGCGAAACTTGGCTGCGGCGCATCCATCATTCTTCCGATCTCATTTGTGTATCGTATGATCTCAGGCGTTCTTTCAAAAGCGGCGGACTCCTGCTTATCAAGCAGCAATCCCCTATTTTGATACACACAGTTTAATATTTGTTCTATCTGCTTGAACATTCTATTATCCGTAACCCCTTTCTCGCTGATACAGCCGCCAAGACAATCCCAATGCCCATACACATGATCTTGCCGCAGCCGACGATAATGTTCACCGCATTGTCCGCAGATAACGTGCTGTTTCAAAAACTCGGTCAGCGGAGAACACGGTTCGACTGAAAATCCCTTTTGCTTTCCTATATTTTGAGCGCGGGAAAATAAATTATCATCCACTATGGAAGGATACCCGTTTGAACCTATGTACCGCTCATCGACGAGGATGCGTTTAATTCGGTTTTTGCTCCATACTGTTTCCCCCTCGAAAATCGGCACTTCCTCCGAAGTCAACATATCGGCAATTGTTTTCAATCCCTTTCCTATTATATAATTATGGAATATCCGTTGAACGATCTTCCTTTCCGTTTCATCAGGCTCTACTTTGCCGTTATTTACTTTGTATCCATACGGTATCATTCTCAGTTTCATATTGTCACCGTCTTTTTATCGAAAACTCCAATTCACACTTTAACCGAAACGTCAACGTGCCGTCCTGTTCAACGTAAACGGTTTCGATTATGGAATCGAACAGGCGTTCATCCATCGAAACAAGATAGCCAGATGAAGAGATTACTTTTCTGAGTTCCCTCATACGCTCAATGCACTTTTCGTCATCATCTTCGCTTATCAACTTACTTCGGCGTGTGCGCAGCTCATATATCTTTTGATTGAGCACGTCTGTTTGCTGCACAAAAAGCGTATGGTCTATAACGCCCTGCATAAACAGTTCTCCGTAAGTGGCATTCTTTTGAGAAAGCGACATCAATTCTTCGTCGATTTCCAGAATTGCATTGTTTCCGCTGTTTATCTTGGTTTTCAACGTCTGCAATTGGGTGATCGTTTCCACAATCAAAGTTCTTTCGTTCTGCTTTATGATATTAAACAGCCTGACAAACGCTTCACGAATTTCGTTATCGGACAGTTGCGGTGCGTGGCAATCTTTGATGTCCTTTCCCTTGCGTGAACACGTCCAACGTAATTCCCCTGCTTTATATCTGCGTTTATACTTCCACCCGCATTGTCGGCAACATATTTTCCCGGATAAAAATTCCCTATGTTTGTTCGGCGGCTTATGGTAATTCGAGCGTGATTTCATCAAAGCACGCACAGACTCAAACTCCTCTTTGGATATTATTGCTTCATGGGTATTCTCACAATAATATTTGGGAAGTTCGCCCTTGTTTCTTTGCTGTCGTAACGGTAAAATGTTCGGCACAAAACTTTTCTGCCATAAGCTGTCGCCGATATATCGTTCGTTCCGAAGAATATAATTGATCCCGTTTTCCGACCAGTTCAACCCCGGCGCGCGTTCAGACTGCAAGTATTTTAGGATGACCGTAATGCCCCTGCCCGACAAATATAAACGATAAATATCGCGCACGATTTCCGCTTCATTCGGTTCGATCACAAGCACGTTATCGACAAGCCTGTATCCGAACGGCGCGCTGGATGTTACATATGTCCCGTCAGCCATTTTCATTCGGACGGAAGTCTGCATACGCTTTGATGCGCTCATTGCCTCGCCCTGCGCAAACGCGCTTTTGATGTACAGGATCATTTCCGAGTTCATGCGCGCCGTGTCGATATTATCGTTTTCAAAATAAACTGAAACGCCGCATGATTTCAGTTCGCGCACGGCTTCTATACATTCAAGTGCGTTTCTGGCGAACCTTGTTACACTCTTCACGAGAATTCGGTCGAGTTTCTTATTTCTCGCGTCCCGCATCATACGCTTGAATTCATCACGCTTGTCTATGGACGTTCCCGTGATACCCTCGTCGGCATAAATTTCAACAAGGCGCATGGAGTCATTTTCTCTGATGTAATCGTTGTAATGCTGCACTTGCGCAAAGAACGAGTTTAGTTGGTCATCCGAATCCGTGCTCACGCGACAGTATGCTCCGACGCGTAAAAGTTCCTCCTTGTCCCCCGTTTTCGGTTTTATGATTTTTACTTCTTTGCCTTGTACAGTCATCTGTCATTCTCCTTTATACAAGCGGAATCTCTGCACATCCCAGAGTTTCTGCATTTTTCCTGTTCAGTCTTTGGCAAATCATTTTACTGAGTTTTCCGTCCTCATAAAGTTTGCGTATCAAAGACAAAGCCAACATATACTTTAATTCGTTTTGCATCTGTTCTTCCGCGCTTATCATTCTTCCTCCGCACATTACGGAAAAGACGAAGCGCGGCGGCATAAGACCGAATCGCTTCATCTTCCCGATGAGCCTTCTTTCTTATGCCGTTTGGCATAGTATTCTCTATAAAAGCAGGAGCGCAAGGGCCGTAGTCCTTGCGCTCCGCGCTGTTATTCTTTTATCTCTTTGCTGTCCTTCGGACAATAGTATGTTTTCATTGCTCTGTACCCTTCCCGAATGAGATCGACTTTGCTGATTCCGTGTTTCTTGAGGAAAGCGCAAATCTCATCGCATTCCTCGCGCGGCAGGCGCGTATTGAATTGCATTGTCGCCTGCTCCCTTGCGTCCTTATTGCGTACTTCATAGTTTCTCCGCGCTTTCCGCTGCGGCGTATCTGCTTTCTTCGACATATTATCCCTCCGACGTGATCGCACAGACGAGGATGCCTATAAGATCGGCGATAATATTTCCGATAAACAGCACAGCCACAAAACCCCACTTCAAAACCGTTCCCATACCGCGTAAAACCTTGCTCATCGTTATACCTCCTCACACATACACAAGTTCGGACAGGATCTCTTCCTCTATCCTCTGCCGCAATTCGTTTTGTCTGCGCACATCGGTGAGATAATCCCCCGTCCTCTTGAACTCATCCGACTTGGACAGCTTTTCATACATCGTATCAAACAATTCGTCCGCCTGTCGGTCGATGTCGTGCAGATATTCGGGCAAATTTTGACCGAGCGCCCAAGCCCTTGCCGGCTCGTGTTCTTCGAGATACATCTTTGCAAGCGTTCCGTACTTCCCGTAAACCTGCTTCGTTGCCATAACCTGTACCCTCCTTGCGTCTTATTCGTCTATATTATATCGTGCTATCACGATATTGTCAAGGGGATTTCCGCAATTTTCGGAAAGTTCTGCGAAAATTTATGTCACAAGCGCGGCAATTCCTCTTACAAGGTATGGCGCAGCTACGAGGATACAGAAAATGACGATAAGTCCGATAACGTAATTCACGATCATCTTCTTTGCCTTTTCCTTGTCCTCATTTTTATGAGCTATCGCAAACATCACGCCCATAACGATACTCCACACGCCAGCCGTGGCAAGAAACACCCATATCATATAAGGGCTGTACTGCGCGAACAGATATTCGACGTAGTTTGTTACCTTTTCGGTCTGATTGCCCAAATCCTGAACATAGGTATTTCCGCAGATCGTACAAGTATAGGTGCGCTTTGTGCTTCCGTCCTCCCGTTCTTCGTCCGTGATCATATAGTTATGCCCGGTTTTGGGAATGACGCTCGAATACTCTTCGCCGCATTTTTCACATCTGTGGTGCCGTTCGCCGTCCTGTGTGCACGTTGCGTTTTTTACGATTTCACTGACATAAACGTGTCCCGACGGCAAATCCCCTTCTTCCATATATTCAAATCCGCACGCGGAACAAGTATAGACCGTCTTGCCGCTCTCCGTACAAGTGGGCGGTTCTTCCGTTTTGACATAGTTATGTCCGCTCGCCTGCGTGTAATCATCCCGCTTCGTCGCGCCGCACGCACTGCACTTATATATCGTATAGCCTTGTTCGGTACACGTCGGGCGGATGACCTCGCTCACCTCGTACTTATGCCCCGTCCCGGCGACGAAATCTTCCCGTTTCGTCGCGCCGCAACTACTGCATACATAGATCGTATAACCTTGTTCCGTACACGACGGTGATACGGTCTTACTTACGACGTAATGGTGGTCGATTGTGAAGTTATACGTTGCGATCTTACCCACGCCGTTGGACAATACAATCGTATGGTCGCCCTCGTCGCGGATCCATGTCCCCTTGTGATATGCTTCTCCGTCCAGCGTTGCTGTCCAATAATCGCTGTCCCATGTAAAGTAAACGCTGTTATCGACGTCCGATTGCACAAATCTTCCCGCGAGTTCGGCGGCATTGAACAGCACCCACAATTCCGCAGATTTATTATTTTGCTCGTCCACGGCGTAAAAATAATATCGTCCGTCCTGCTGTTTATCCGAAATCGTGCAGCTGTCGCCGCTCGTCTGCCATTTGCCGTATTCATGGCGATAGTACAGCGTCGCCTTTCCCCCGGCATCCCTCGCCGTTACGGTGAAACTCTGTTCGGCAATCGAGCCGAATTCCGCACCTTCGCAAATAAGTTCGGGAGCAGTATTATCAAGTGTGATCGTATAGTCATCGGAGCGGTTGCCCGCCACGTCCGTGCAGTAAAAAGAATACGTCCCGTTCGCCGTGAATTGACTGCTGTTTGATATAACGGCATATCCCACCGCACCCGGCTTCTTCACATACACTTTCGATATACCGGACAAACCGTCTGCGGCTGTAAATTTCACATATTGACTCGTCACCGTGCTGCCGCTCGCCGCAGCCTTTGTTCCGCCGTATAATGTTCCCGTGGGCTTGCCTGTATCAAGACAAATCTTACTCTCGTCCGAATATAATCCGCTCTTGTCCTGTGCGCGGAAATAATACCAGCCGTTGGTCGAAGTTGACGAGATCGTTGTTCCCGACGTATATGTTTTCCATGTGCTCGAACCTGGCGTCTTGTATTGCAATGTCTTGATACCGCTTCCGCTGTCCGAAGCAGTATAGGAAAACGACTGATTTGTATATGACCCAGATGATACCGCACCGATACTCGTCTTTAATGTCCCGACGGGTTTTGTCGAATCGAAGTACACATAATAGGTCTTTGACTTGTTCTGCGCCTTATCATAGGCGTAGAAAGAATACAGTCCATTGGCGCTTCCCGACGAAATCGTTTTGGATGATGACCCCACCGACGAATAATAGCTGCTGTTCGGCGCTTTCATATACAGGCTTTCCACGCCGCTGACGGAGTCGCTTGCACGAACGGTAAAACTTGACGTAGCATACTTCCCCGTCGTACTCGTCGAAGCTCCGCTGATCGTCGGCGCATTTCTGTCCACATAGAATGTGAAAGTAATTTTACTGCTTGCATCGCCGACAACACCTGAATAGTCTGAACCCGTCGTCACTTTCAGTGTGTACTTCCCGTCCGACAAAGAAGGGAGCGTATATGTAACCGTCTTGGTAGAAGTACGACTTGAATTTCTTGTTTTATCCGCCTTTGAATAAGACGTCGGACCCGAAAGCTCAAAGTCCTTTACATACTTCGTGTAATAAAAACGTCCCAGTTTTGTACGCTTGTTCAAAACGACATCGACGCGGTTTGGCGCATAATTCAGCGCCGCCCCGTCCGTTATCGTCCCGGAACCGCTTGCACCGTTGACATACAGATAAATCCCTTCCGCTCCCGTCGCCGTAACATCCAGCTTATACCTTACGCTGCTGCTGTAAGCATACGCTGTCGTATTTCCCCCGAAAAAGGAAATGCCGCAAAGCAGGCAGCAAAGGCATACCGCCGCAAGCAGCAGGAGCAACACTTTGTTTCTTCTTGCCGTCATTTTTCCTCCGTATTCGTTTTATCTTCAAACAATTCCCGCGCGTATTCCCCCGCCTTGATACGGACACACGCCCGTAGCTCCGAACTTCCCACAAAAAACGCCTGCCCCGTTACAGCCGAGATGATCATGCACTGTTCCTCCTCGTTGAAACTGTCGCCCGCTTTATAAACGTCCAACACATCTTTCATATCCGGCGCGGCGAGCTTGAAGATGAACAGATATTGACTGTTCTTGATGATCGCACTCGTCTTGCTTCGCAATTCCTCGTTGGCGTTCCAGTCAGCGATATTCTGCGTCGCAGGAATAAAGCTGCCGTTGTACTTTCGGATCCGCTTGCTCATCTGATAGAAGAAGTCCAAAGCGATCGGGAACTTCGCGTCGATGAATAAATGCGCCTCGTCGCAGACGATCATTGTGTGCAGATTTTTTCCGTATCTGTTCAGCTCCCTTGCGTTGATGACTTCCTGCTCGATAAACCGGAACACCAAGAGCATCTGCGCGTTCGCAACGACATTGTTCTTATTTGCAAACAGGCTCTGAAAGTTAAAGTCTATGATGCTCGCGTCCGTTTTCAACGTGGAAGGCGCGTTCCAGATATCCGAATACCGCCCGCTTACAAATTTAGTGAGATACAGTTCCGCCGTGCGCATATCGCGCAAAGTAAGGCTGTCCATACTTTCCTTATCTTTTGCTTGCAGCGTTTCGAGCAAATCCGAAAACAGCGGGAAGTCCTCCGCTTTGAAATCAGAGCAATCCGTCGTTTCCGTGATGCCCTTCCGCTCATACGTTTCCACGACAAGGTTATTGATGAGTTCGATCACGTCCTGCGACGCGCCGACAAGCACGATCTTGAAAAAGCTCTCCAACATTTTCAGATGCGTATTGAACGTGACGACGGGATCGGCGGGCGTGCCCTCTTCCGTGAGTATCTTATAGATATGGAACGGATTGATACGCCCCTCCTTCGCGTTGCCCACGTCGATGATGTTCCCTTTCAGATTTCTCGTAAGCGTCAGATATTCTGCTTCGGGATCGCATACGATCACCCGTGTGTTGTTCGCCCATTCGTTTAAGATGAGGCTTTTCAGAAAGAACGATTTACCCGAACCCGACTTACCGATGATCATGGCGTTGGAGTTCTGATACAAGTTCCCCCTTTTCCATAAATCAAAGATGAACGGGTAGCGGTTGGTCTTGTTTTCGCCGAGCATGATACCGCCCTTGTCCATGACAAAGATACGCACAAACGGAAACGCTGCCGCAAGCGACGAGCTGTTGATACCGCGCTCATAATTTTTCAGGCAGCTCTGCGGAGCGATGACTGCCGACTTGAACGCTTCGATCTGCAATCCGTACAGCGCGCTTGCCTTAAAGTTACCCGTGAGCATAGCTCGCCTTGTATTCTTTTTATAGTTCGCGTTGTTCAGGTAGTTATATGCCGTTACCGTAAGCGTGACATCGAACAGGCTTTCGTTCTCCGCCTGCAAGCTGTCCAAAAGCGCGTCCATCGTTTCTTTATGTATTTCCGCACTGTTGGCTTCGCTCGCCTTTTCGGACATGATCTGCTTTGTTTCCATATCCGAAATGCATTTGTCTATCCTGCGTATCGCCTTATACTTTTCCACGGGCTTGACGTGCATGACAACTTTCGTGTTGGGAATATTGAACAGCTCTGCGCCCCAAGCGTTCTTAACGCGCAAAGGATAGTCCGCCACCGCAAGGATAGACGCTTCCACACCGTCGATCATGTACTTGTTCGCCTTAAACGCGATTTCTTTCGGTTTTACCCATTCGAGCAGTTCATCGTCCGAAAGACCGCTTGCTTCCCTCTCGTCAAAACAGCGGGAATGGCTGTATTTAAGAAACACAGCCGTTTCGCGTTTGCCGAGCAACTTGGTACTCAAGCCGCACTTATTGATCTCCGACGATACGTTGACTGCCGCATTTTCCAAATCCAATTCGATCCTGCCATACAGCACGATATAATAATCGGATATGTACTGTTTCCGGATATTGTTCAGGCGGTCGATAGCGTCGATTCGCTCGCGCAGGACGCCATCCTTGATAGACTTCACATCGTCCGAATCCATACTCTCACGAACATCGTTCAGCCGCCCGAAAAGTTCGCCTGCGAAGGCGTCCAGATTTACGGGGCGGTCGATTTTTACGATGTCCGCGCTCTGATTGCCGTCGATAAGTTTTAAGGCGTTGGCAAAATAATTGATGTCGATGTTCTGCTGCACGGCGTCTTCAATACCGAAGTTCTTTTGGCCGATCTTGATGACCCTGCCGAACGAGCCGCCCGCGTATTCAATAAGGCCGTTATCCCTGATGTTTTTGAGCGGAATGAGTGCGTCCACACTCTCCTTTGCCGATTTTGCGGCAGCCGTATATTTCTTTTTGGAGAATAAAAATTTTACGTTCTCCAAGATACAGGCGTAGAAGATGCCGTCCTGCGTGGGCATGAACATCACCACACTTACAATGCCGAGTATCACCGCAATCGCCCAATTCCCCGTTGTGACCGACGCAAAGATGATCGCAAACATGACAAGCGCCACGATGACGTCCGGCATGGAATAGCACTTCCATACCGTATTTTTAACCTTGATTTTTTTGGGAATGATCCTCATTCACTTCCTCCCGTATCCGTATTTTCTTCCGCAGACGCAGCATCGCCCGATGCCGCTCCATCGCTTCCATCCGACGGCGCGGGCGATTCCGTATATCTGTCCTCGCCGTCCGCACTTCCTCCGTCGCCCGATTCGCCATTGTCCGATTTTTTAGAGCGGATCTTTTTGGCAATGCCTTTACCCGCGCCGACGCCCTTTTTCAGCACCCAGCCGGCAAGTCCGAGCGTTGCAAGCCCGGCAAAGCGCGAACCGTAGTACGCGCTTCTGAGGAACGAACCGCCGCCGTGCCAATCATCTGCCTGACCGAACAGCCTTGCAAACAACGTCATGCCCGCAGGAATGACCATTGCACCGCCGATGATCATAAAAATAAGGAACAGCGAATTGCCGAACCCGCCGATACCGTCAATACTCATCTGCGACAGCAACGGCAATATCAGCACAAACACATTGACAGAGAACACCGCGCCGTAGGCAAGCACGACTTTTGTGATAAATGTTTCCCGCCATATTTTGAACCGCGCCCCGTCGTCCGCTGCAAGCGTTGACATGGAAACGGGCATGACGAGATACAAAAACACGATCTCGAAAATTCTCTTTGCAAGATTGACGATTGCCACGATCATTGCAATACCGAGCGCAATCGACGCGACAAGAGACGGAAAGTACAGAAACTTATTCGGATCGACCATCCCGTTGCATTTCCAGCTTGTGGGCCATATCCCGAACAATGCCGCATTGTAATCGCCGAAAATGTCGCGCACCGTCAGGGACGATACATCAAACTCCGCTTTGGAATAGCCGTTGATCCAATCCCCTGCGCAGGCATCGAACAATGCCGTCGATAATTTTGTCGTGTTCGAGATCTGAAAGATATTCGCAATGAGTTGCAATACGGAATTTGCGATAAGGATTCCGAGCACCACAACGACGAGCATCGCCATTGTACCGAGTAAGGAAAGAAAGAACTTCCCCACCACGCCCGATACCGTGCGGTTGTTCGCCACCATGTTTTTGATAAGTCCGACTATCGCAAAGATACACGAAAGCCCGACCGCAAGGATGAAGATACACCAAAATATCGCTCCGACCGTCGAATCGCCGACGAGCAATTCGATGAGGTTCACCTGCTCGCCGTGGTATGTGACCGTTGCCACGCCGGAGATCGCGGAAAAGATTTCCATGATGCCGTCGATGAGCTGCAACAGCCATAAAAATAATTGCAAGACAAGTTCCTGCAAAAATATAAGCATTGTTTCCCTCCCCCGAAAGCACGAGGCGGCAGAAACATTCCGCCGCCCGCACTTCCGTGAGTTTTATTTTAACTTATCCGACCCACGCGGACAGTCCGTTGATGAGAAGCGGCGCACCCATCGCCACTACAAAAATGATCACAATTCCGATGATGAGGTTTTTCACCATATCCCTTGCGTTGATCTTCTCCTCGTTCCTGTGCGCAACGGCAATTCGGATGCCGACGTATGCGCCCCAGATCACCACCACCGCGGCGAGCGCCATGACAATGTATATCCAGAACGAGTCCATAAGTTCGCTGAGTTTATTGATGATCTCCTGCAAGTTTTCGTTCAGGCTTGCCGCCAATAAAACATTTCCCATTGTTTGCTCCTCCCCTCTGTCACGCTTTCAGCATTGCCGCTGCAATGGACGCACCTTCCGCGCCGGCGTCTGCGCCAACCCATGCGTTCAGACCATTGATGAGAAGCGGTGCGCCGACGGCAATCACGAAAATAATGATGATGCCGATGATAAGGCTTTTGACCATGCCGCGCGCGTTGATCTTTTCTTCGTTCCTGTGCGCAACTGCAATTCGGATACCCACATACGCGCCCCACACAACGACTACTGCCGCGAGCGCAAGCACGATGTACAACCAGAACGAATCCATGAGTTCGTTCAGTTTTGTTACGATATTGCCCAAATTTTCATTGAGCGTTCCCGCTGTCAATAAATTCATTTCCGTTTTCTACCTCTTTTTAATTTTTGTCCTTCTTGTTTTTCTTCTTGATAACGATAAACACGGCGACGCCGCCGACAGCCAGCACGATAAGCACAACGATGAGGACGACGCCGAGCGAAGAATTGTTTTCAGGTTCTTTATCTTCCGCGGGCTTTTCTTCGCCCTGCTCTCCTTCGTCCGAATCTTCATCGGGGAGTTCTTCGCCTCCGTCTTCACCCTCGTCGGGTTCGACGGGCGTATCGGGTTCATCGGGCTGCTCCGAGCCTTCTGCACGGAGTTCAAAATAGTACAGTGGCTCGCCGAACGAATCCGTGACTGCTATCTCGTAATACCCCGAAAACGCCGAATAATCGTAAATATTCCCGTCCGTTGCCGTTAAAACGTGCTCGTTTCCGTTCTCGTCAAGCGCAATGACCTGCAAAACCTCGTCCGAAATCTCGCCGCACTCGCAGAAATAATCGACCGTAAAGGTCATATTTTCTTCATCGAGCGTCACTTCTGCCGTGAAATAATGCGTATGTGCCTGTTCGTCGTCTTCATCGGGCGTATCGGGTTCGCTTGGTTCCTTATCACCGCTTTCATCCGGTGTTTCGGGCTGATCGGGCGCTTCGCTTCCCCCGTCATCGGGATTTACAGGCTCTCCGTCTTCATCCGGCACATCCGTCGTTTCGTCACCGCCATCAGGTTTTTCGGGTTCGTCGGGATTTGGCGTATCCGCATAGCCGTCATCACCGCTCGTCACGAAATCGGAAACATAACTGTAATCGCACCGCGTGCAGGTATGCAGCGTATAGCCGATCTGCCCTTCCGCAGCTTGCTTATGTTCCTCCGTAAAATCGTGACCGAGCGGCGAAACATAATCGGTTACATATCTGTCCGAACAGTTCGCGCAAGTATGCTCGATATATCCGTAAGACACGCAAGTCGGCTTAACCGTATTTTCCGCGTAATCATGCCCCGTCGCTTGGGTGTAATCGGAAACATACGAATACTCGCACACGGTACAGGTATAAGTTGTATGCCCGCCTTCCGTACACGTCGGCGCAAGCACGTCTGTTTTGTATGTATGACCGAGCGCTTCTACGCGGGTATCCGCATAAGAATACCCGCAAACCGTACAGATATGCGTGGTGTAACCCGCTTCCGTACACGTCGCGACAGTCACTTCGTCCTGATAATCATGACCGAGCGCGGCGGTATAATTGTCCGTGTACTCATACCCGCAGACGGTACAAAAGTGCGTAGTATAGCCCTCGTGCGTGCAAGTGGGTTGTACCACGACTTCCGAATAGGTGTGCTCCGCTCTGTCCGTGTAATTATCCCTATAACTCTCGCCGCAGAGCGTACAGATGTATTCCGTGTATCCGCCCGAAGTGCAATCGGGCAAGTGTACGATCCCATCGCCGTACTCATGCACGCAGACTTCCTCGGCAGACGCCGCCGAAGCCTGCGTGCCGGACGCCATTCCCGTCAAAAGAAATACTGCCGCGAACATCGCAACACCCGCGAGCAGTACCCAAAACTTGTGTTTGATTTTCTGCATTTTTCTCCTCTTTAAGCGGCGTTTTCTTTTGCCGCTTCCTGTAATTTTTTCATATCTTTCAGCATACCGTCTATCGCGGCTGCCGCGTCCTCTATCCTCTGCTTTACGCTCTCCTCATAACGGGCTGCGATCTCAAACAGAAGTGCGACTTTGTTTTCGAGGGCGCCTTTTTAACCGCCGCGGCGTCTTCCTCGTCCAGTATCGGCACGACCTTTTTCAGCCTGTCGCGCACCTCGTTTTCAATATCCAGCCACTTTTTATCGAGGCTCGCGAGGCGCTCCTTGTCGCTGCCGTCATCGCCGCTCTTTGCGTTTTCTTCCTTTTCCAGAACGTCGAGCATTTTATCGCGCTCGCTCAGTGCTTTTCCGCCCGTAATATCAAATACATATTCCGACTTGTCGAACAGCACGGCCTCGCGTTTTCCCGCTTCCGCCTTGCCTGCCTTGAAGTACACGCTTTTCAGCTTGTACGAAGGCGTGAATCTCGACCAGATCGGCTCGTATCCGCGCACCGACACGATGGCGTCGCCCTTTTCGTCGCCGTTGATGCGTTCCAGCATCCCGACTGTGATGAGCGGCTGGTTTGCCGCGCCCGTATTGCTCGACGCCGACGCCTCCGCATTGGTATTGACGGAAAAACTCTTGACTTTTTTCTGCCCGCAGAGTTCCGAAAACTCTCTGCGCGTATCCGGATCGTCGCTGCCGATAAAAATCTTGACGTTGCAGTTCGCTTTTACGATGTCGCCGATCTCTCTGCCGTACTTCGCCGTAAGCTGACTGAACGATTGCAGTACAAACAGAAAACGTATGCCGCGCGAACGCGCCACCGTAACCATTCCCTCGATATTCTCGAATTTCGGAAGGTTGCCCCATTCGTCAAGAATGTAGTACACATTCCTTTTCAGCACCGCCGTATCCGTCTGTCCTCTGCGGTTGTTCAGGTTCGCCTTTTCGACCAGCTCCTTATACATCTGCGTAATGAACAGCGTAACAAATCTGTGCCGCGTGAATCGTTCGTCCGGCACGATGATAAACACCGCGTTCGGCTGTTCGTCCATGTTTACGATATCCAGATCGTTTTCGCTCGTAAGCGACAAAATGCCGTCGTCCGCAAGCTGCTGCATATACGCATTGACTTCCGAGAGATACGATGTAAGCGTCTTGTCCGACGTAATGAGCACGGTATTGACAAGCCCGCGCACCTTTGAGAACTCGTCCCGTCCTTCCAGCAGATATTCCCGAAGTGCCGTCGTGTCCTCCGAGCAGTAGCGCGTGATGTTGTGATAGACGTTGAATAACAGCAACTGTTTTTCGTCCATCTTGCCCTTGATGCAGTCCTCGCAAAACGCAAGCACAAGTCCGAAAATAAGATTTCGTGCACCCTGTTCCCATGTCGGCTGATCCCTATTCTGTACGGGGCAGAGCGTATATACGAGGTCTTGCGCATTTTCATATATCTCGTCTTTGAGTTCCTGTACCCTCGTCCGCGCGTCCCTGTACGAAAGGAACACTTCGCCCGCGCCGTAATACTTGCCGTCCCTGTTTTGAAGATTGTTCTGCAAGTCCTTGACCAATCGGATACGGCGAATGAGCACGTTCATGGGATTCCAGCGCGCCGAGGAATACGGTTCGCGCAAATCGAGAACGCTGATCTTGTACCCTTCGCTCTCCAACTGCCTTGCGTGCTTTGCGTAAAGTTCGCTTTTCGGATCTGTAATGACAAGGCTGGGTTTTGTCTTGCTTCGCGCCAAAACCGCAATATTCTGATCGACGAACCCCGTCGTCTTTCCGCTGCCGGTCGTGCCGACAATGAGCGCATGGAGCTGATCGGTCGTTAAAATCTCCACGCCGCCGCCCTTTTTCTCCGCACCGATAACGATCCCGTCCGCGTGCCTGTCCATACCGTTCCATGTCGTGACGGTAAACTCCTTCATGTTCCGAAGACGCTTTGGCGTGAGCCATTCGGTATCTTCGAGGTCGTTTTCATTCATGGCGATATTCTGCGCGTCGATACGGTACATCATGAGATATGCCACGACGAGCAGCCCGCACACGAACCCCAACGCATACCAATAGGTGCTGTTGCCGAGGATTTCCGCAATGCTGTCCACGCCTGCAAGCGTGAACAAAAACATGATGAGCACCCCGACAAACGCAAACGTGATGAGCCACAACAGCGCGTTCAGTTTTCGGGATTTTTTCTTTTTATGACTTAAAGCCGTCTTTCTGTTCACTCTTTATAATTCCCCTCCTTCAGGTTTTGTTTTTCGCGCTCTCGCTCCATTTCCTCCTCAATCTCCTGCAAACGGCTCTTATATTCGCGCTCAAGGTCTTCGCTCGCACTTCCGAAAGTATGCAGAAACTTATCCATCGCACGCCCGACTTTACGGCGGGAGATTGTGAGATACTTTTTCATGCGGTTGTCGTTCGCCTTGTATTTTCTGCCTTTCTTTCGCTCGTAAAATTCCGGCTTAATGAACTTGGCAAGTTTGAGAACGTGATTTCCCTGTCTGCGCTTGTAGTCCGCTTCGATCTCCTCTGCGATTTTGATACTTCCCGTATCAATTTTCCCGTGGTATTGCGGCAGCGTTTCCAGCCTGTCCATCGGCGTGTTTTTGTCTGAGAAAATAACGGGCTGACCGCAGATTGCGGCAATCTGCCGCTTGCGTTCTTCCAGCGCTTCGTAAAACCGCCTGTCCGCTTTCCGTGCTTTCAGGTTGCTGTCTAAAAGCAATCTTACGATTTTATCTACCCACCCGCGGAACGGCTCCATGTCCTTACTTGCATACGCGAGCCTGCCCGCGTTCGGCAGCGTCTTTGCAAGCGCGATGATCTCGCGTTTTACTTCCTCATTGCCCGTCATTGTTCGTCTGATATTCGTCGCCGCGCGCAGTTCTCGGATCGCCGCATCCCTGCCCTTATATAATCTGTCCTTTCTTTCGGAGACGAACAGCCCCAAGCGCACAAACATTTGGTCTATCGCCGCCTTGTCGATCTTACCCTTGCTGCGGTAGTGCATCCTGCCGTCTTTGCCTTTGTATTTCGGTTCCTTTTCCCAAAAGACGAAGTGAATGTGAAGGTGGTGCGGCCTGTCAAGGTGCAACGCACACATCAGGTCTATATTGTCCGGATTGAACTTCGCGTCCCTGAAAAAGGCGTTGAACGTACTCTTTACGAGCGCGATGCACTTTTCGGGCGTGTCTATCTTCGGGCTGTCCTCTTCCGACAACGAGATGAAGCCGTGCCAGATGTTCTTTTCACCGTCTTTGACGCGCTCCTGCATGGCGGCTGCTTCCTTTTCCGTAAGCATACCGTTTCCGTTGAATACGCCCGTACTCTTTTGCAGATAGTCCAGAGCATTCGCACCTTTTCCGGCACGTTTGCCCTCCGTCGTTATGTAACGATACACGTTCTTCGTTCCCGTCATGTCGTAAAATGCCCGCGCCTCCGCGTGCGCCGCAAGTTCTTTTTCCGTCGCGTTTTTCTTTAAGCGGTACGGCGTGTACTGAATATCGAAAATGATCGGTTGGTTGCTCATACCAGCTTACCTCACTTGCGCAGCGAACGCAGACTTCTTATCTCATAGTCGGAAAGATAATCGGGCGTTTCCGCATATCTGCCTTCCGCAAATTTTTTGCCGCTCACGCTCTCTTTGTTCAACGCCCTTGCCCTCTCGTTGTATAGCGAACACAGTATAGATTTATTCACCGTAACGTCGATAATGAGCTCTTTCAAAAGTTTGGCGATGTCCGAAAAATATTCTTCGTTCAGCCCGTCCACCCTGCGTATCAGTTTTATTTCGGCGGGTTTATCTTCTACTTCCTCCACCGTTTCAAACAAGCGGGCAATGAGTTCGTCCAGTCCGAAATACAGCGCGTCGATGATCACTTTGTTAAAGCTCTTGGAATACTTGTCAAGCGTCATGATCTTGTCGATCTTCGCCCACATATCCCCGTCGGTGATGCGGATATACCGCCGCATCCTGTTGTCGGTTTTCGTCTGTTCCTTATCCATTTCCTCCTCATAGAAAAGCGGGTTTCCCGCCTTGTTCTCCGCCGCCTGACGGCGGCTTCAAAAGCGCCGCAGCCTTGTCTGTGGCACTTTTCTTAACCTGCTTGCCATTTCCGCGCATTTGCCACGGGTTACGCCTTTACACCGTTTCCGTCTTTTCGATGCGCAGCGCTGCCTTTTTACAGAATACGGGGTTGATTTCTATGCCGATGTATTCCCGCCCCAGCCGCTTTGCGACGGCTCCCGTCGTACCGCTGCCGAAAAACGGATCCAGCACCGTATCGCCCGCTCTGCTGCCGGCAAGGATACACGGCTCGATGAGCTTTTCAGGAAACATTGCAAAATGCTCGTCCATACGAAAAGTGTTCGTGCTCACCTCCCACACATCCCTTTTGCGTTTGTACTGCCGCTCCTTTTCCGTCACCGCATCCTGCTTTTTGTCGATGCCCTGACCTTTTCCGGCTTCGGCGTACTTCGCCTTCCCCGACCTGCCGCGCTTATACCGTTCTGCCGTCACATTCTTGATAGGCTCTCGTATCGCCTTGTAATCGAAGTAATACTTCGGCGATTTCGATAAGAGAAAAATATGCTCGTAGCACTTTGACGGACGGTCTTTTACGCTCTCCGGCAGACAGTTTGTCTTGTGCCAGATGATGTCCGAACGAAGATAATACCCGAATTCCCGCAACGCGAACGCGAGCATCCACGGGATACCAATCATGTCCTTCGGCTTGACGCCCTTCCACTTTTTCGGTACTTCGTAGATGCGGCTCTTCATGTCATACAGATCTTTGTTTTTTCCGTTCGTTTCAACTGCCAGAGTCATCGGACCTTTTCCGCTGCCCGCATAACTGTCCGCAATGTTCAGCCACAGCGTTCCGTCGTCTTTGAGCACCCTATGTACTTCGGCAAATACTTCCGTAAGCCGCGCGATATATTCTTCCGGCGATTGTTCCACGCCTATCTGCCCGTCCGCGCCGTAATCACGCAACCCGTAATACGGCGGGCTGGTCACGCACATTTGTACGCTTTTCTGCGGCAGGGTTTTCAGCCCTGCCGCCGCGTCCGCACAGAGGATTCCGCTCACTTTTTGCCCTTGCTTTCCGCCGAGTCTTCCGCAACCGAAAGAACGATGCCTTTCAGCAGCATTCCCATCGGATCGCTTTCCGCCGCGGAAGGTTTGACGTGAGACGCTTTCGCTCCGCGCATACGCTCCGCCACGAGCAGCCCGCCCTTTCTGCCGTTCTCGCGGCTCTTGACCGATACGTCCAACGCTGTCTTTGCATAAGCATACGCCGACGCGATCTTGGCGTCCTTCGTTTCCATAGGCACGCCGTCGAAGGCGTAACCGCACAGTCCCTTGATGAACTGCCCCGCCTGCTTTTCCGTCATATCCAGCATTGCCTTGTAGTCCTGTTCCCTCAGTTTGAAATTTCTGTTTGCCATTCTTTCTTCCTTTTTGAATTTTTAATGTCTGCCGAACTTTTCCGTTTCGTTGCCCCAACAGTCCCAGCCGCCGACTGTCTGCCTTGCGAACAATTCTATTTTCGGCACTTCGCCGTACAGCGCCTCGATACGCGCCCGTGCTTCGTCGGGTTTTTTGCTGTGTTCCTCGATATGAGAAACGATGACCGACGGCACGCTGCGCGATTTGCACTCCAATATCTTCCCTCTTGTCGCAAGCAGACAATATTCCGCGTTCGCTCTGGTATAATAACCAAGTCCCGTAAACAGCCTGTCGCTCTTTCTGCATTGTTTGATCCATGTGAAGGCGACCGTTTTATAGGTAAAACCCCATGCGTCGATAAGTTCAAACGCTTCCGTAAGGCATGGAGCCGTCGCCCATAAAAACAATACGCTGTCCTTCGCGCTGATTTTCGGTACGGGCAGAGCCTGTATTTCGTGTTTCGGCATTGTCGGGTAATGCTTTTCCGCGCCCCTTCCTTTGCCTTTATCCGAATATGTTGCAAACCGCCACGGCGGGTCGGCATAGATCACGTTATACTTTTTATCCGTCGTAAAGATGTCCGTCATTCTTACTTACGACTTTGCGTTCAGTCCGAAATGCGCCCTTCCGCCCGCAGCGTTCATGCTCGCTGCAAGCATATCCGTTTTCATCTTTGCAATAAACGAAAGCGATTCGTCCGCAAGTTTTTCGTAGTGCGCGTTCGGCTTCTCGTCGCGGAACTGCGCGGACGACTTAAAGAGCCGCATGAGCTGGGCTTTATCGTCCGTAAACATCGCAAAACGCGCCATGAGCGAATACTCGTCCTTGTCCTCGTTCCCCGTTAAAGAGATACCATTATAGAGTTGAACGAACTTCGCGCCGCCCTTTGATTTTTCCGCGCGTTCGACGATCTCTCTGTCGTCCATCCGCGTCAGGCTGTCCTTGCCGCGCGATTTCATGACGCTCTCCCGCCTTTCTTCCGCCCTTTCCGTAGCCAGAGCCGCCGCTTCGCTCGGCAGCATATATATCTCCGACTTCGCTTCTTCTACCGATTCGAGCGCAGCTTCCTTTTCCATCACCGCTTCTTTTTGCAGAACATACTTGGCGATTTTATCCGCGTCGGCGATTGCCGTAAACAGCGCGTTTGGATCGCTCTTTATCGCCGATTTCCAGCTCCCGACATACGCGCCGCTGTTGCGCACCGCGTTTTCGTCCACGTCGATGCCGAAATCCTGCTCCATAAATACCGAAGCAATCTCCGCGCGCAATTCTTCCATCGCGTATTCTTCCGAATTCCTGTCCGCGTTCAAGGGTCTGTTCAGCCGCGTTTCGTGTCCCGTAGAATGTCCCATTTCGTGCAAAGCCGTCGAATAGAACTCCTGCATATCGTAAAAGTCCTCGCGGACGGGAAGATGGATCTCGTCGCTCGTTTTACTGTAATATGCCTGCGAACCGCCGTACACAATCTTCGATTCGTGCTCGTTCCAATACGCGAGCATCCGCTCCGCACGCTCCGACTTTGCACTCTCGTCCAAAGCCGAAACCTCCTTTTCGGGAATGCCGTCAATGAGGTCGGCATTGAACACCGTATAATACCTGCGGATCGGATAGACGTTTTCGTCCATGTACGCCTGCCGCTCGTCCGCACTCATCCCGTCCAGCACGCTGCGGTCGAACTTCTCATGCGTGTCCCTGTCCCATAAATCGAAGAACTCGACCGAAACGCCTGCATTCTTGCCAAGACTCTTGCCTTCCGCATCCGTCTTGAACGACCAGTCCCGCGCTTTCATCTGATTGAAAGTCAGCCATCGGTTATCGCTGTATCCGCGCTCCATCGCCACAAGAAAAAGATACAGATTGTTTACGCCCCTGTACTTCTTTCCCGTGACCGCGTTTTCGGGTGCGCCGCGCGTCCGCCAGCCCTGCTTCCACAGCCCGCCGCTGTCCAGATTTGCGACGAGCATATCCGCGAGCTGCTTACGCTGCGGCGAGAGTTTGTCATACGCGCTCCTTTCCGTCGTTTCGTTCATAACGAATTTTTACCTCCTCCTGTAATGCGGGCGATTCGTCCTCGAAGCCGTAGCCCGTATCGTCCCCGTCGTACAGTTCCTCGAACGTATAGCCTTTCGGCACATACAGTTCCACTTCTTTTCTTCTCTTCCTTTTCACGCTTTCCTCCAAAAAATTTTTAGTCAATAACTTTTATGCTATTGACATATAATATCTTATGTGCTATAATGTACTTGCAAAAAGATAAAAGGAGATTTTTCTTATGCCTGTCATCTCACGTTTCTACGGTATGGTCATCAAAATGTACTTCCTCGCTGCCGAGCACAATCCGCCGCATATCCACGTCGTGTACGGCGAATACCTCGGCGTTATCGACATCCGCACGAGCAAAATGCTCGAAGGCGACCTGCCGAACAAGGCGTTGAAGATCGTTCAGGAATGGGTGGGAATACACCGCGACGCCCTGCTTACCATGTGGGAAACGCAGAACATTACCCCACTCCCGCCCATCGAATAACTGAAAGGAGGTTTATGCAATGTTCCATAAAATTACTTCCCTCGCCACGCTACCCGATTACATTCTGCTCGTCGGGTTTGCAAACGGCGAATTCAAACAGTTCGACTTAAAACCGCTCATTGACAAATATCCGCCCTTTGCTACTTTGAAAGACGTGGACGGCTTATACGAACAAGCCAAGATAGACGCGGGCGGGTACGGGATCGTCTGGAACGACGACCTCGACATTTCCGCGGAAGGGATTTACGAAAAGGGCGTTGCCTGCGCCGCACCCGACGATGTTGAAAAATACAGGCAAAACCTTCTTTCCGCCCTCACAAAGGCGCGGCAGGACGCAGGGCTGTCGCAAAAACAGCTTGAAATCCTTTCCGGCGTTGCGCAGCCATGTATCGCCCGTACCGAAAAAGGCGCGACGGACCCGAAACTTTCTACCCTTTTGAAAATGCTCGAACCGCTCGGTTTGACATTATCAATTACAAGCATTTAACCCCCGGCAGCGGCTAAAAGCCGCTGCCTTTTCTTTTTACTTTCCGCCCTTGTCCGCGCCGTTTGCGGAGCGAGGTTTGTAACTTTTCTGTTCCCGTTTGGGCTGAAACCTCTCCGCATTTTCGCGCACCGCTTTCATTGCCGTATGCTCATAGTATTCGGGCGATTTTTCGGGACGGTACAGTCCGCTCGTCGCGTTAATGCGCAGCATCTGATCGACGTCGCCGTTGCACCAGAACGCGAGATAAGTCATGAGCGCCATATCCGAATTGGAATGGTTGTGCTTCAAGTCCTGCCCCTCATAATAGGCTTTGAAAGTCGCGCCGTTTTTCGCCGAGCAAGCCTTTTCCACGACGTCGCGGTCGGACATCGAGGACAAGCCCTCCACGCCCTGTCCAGCCCCCTTCCATTCCGCGTGTTTGCCGCAAACTTCTTCCAGATGCCCTTTGATAGGCAGAACGTCAAAATTTGCAAGGTTGCTGTCATTGCCCGCCCTGTCGCCCGTCACGGTGATGAAGTGCGATTTTTGATAAAATTCAAGTTTTCCGTCCTTTGAGAACGAACGCACGTCCATCCCGTCCGTCTTTCCGAAGATATGCAGCCCGTTCCTGCTTACCGAAATCTCGCGGTATGTGTCGCCGCAGGCTTGCCACGCTTCTTTCGCTGTATCCGAAAGCTGACGGTTGCCGTTAAAGCAATGATCAAGGTCGATACAACAGATATTGTCCTTCCCGTCCAGCGCATAAGCAAGCGATACCCCGCCGTTCTCATGTGCGTATTTGCACGCCGTATCAAAGTCCGTCCACGTTTCGGGATTGTCGATCTCCGCGAACTTGCCCGTTACGGGCGAAATGAGGAACTTGTCCGGTCTGCCCTTTTCCTCGTTCTGCCGCGTGCGCACGATCACCCAATTCGGACGGGTAAGCATTTCGGGCGGGAGATTCTTGCGCAGCAATTCTTCTCTGCCGTTGAATTTGTCGATGCGCGTTTCGCTCGGTCGGTTCAGTTCGCTGCCGAAGTCCTCGTTTGCCGTACCATCCATGACGGCTTTGAACTCCTCCGCCGTAAGCTGCGTATGCCTGTCGTTGCGGTTATCTCGCAGCAATACCTCGAAATTTTCCGAGAGATTTGCTTCGATACCCGCGTCGCCGGGTTTGAGCTGGTCGTTGAACAGATAAAAGCAATACCCCGCGTATTCGCCCGTTTCGGGCATTTTGAACAGCGTCTGCGTCTTATATTCCGCGATTTTTGCGTTTGCGGGAATGACCGTTTTGACTGTTTTGCGCTCGCTGCCGCTCTCCTGTGCGGTGCGGGCATAGTCCTCCTCTTTCGTCCCGTTGCAGGCCTCGAACACATCATATGCCGTTACGACCAGCTCCTCATCCGTCGCGCGGTTTTTCAATGTCACGTTGAAATCTTCCGGCAAAGTGATGAGAATGTTTCCGCTCTCGCCGCGCTTATCTTCCTCCACAAACACGTTCGGGATATAAAAACTGTATCCCGCAAATTCGCCGTTTGCGGGCATGGAAAACAGCGACGACTTTTCGTATGTACCGCGCAGCGCTTCCTGCGGCACGGATATGGCGTACCACGACGTGTCGTCCGCGCGTTCCCTGCGCTCGTAGTCTTTGTTCGACGTGCCGCCGATAATCTCGACAAACTCTTGCACCGTGAAGATGACTTCGTCTCCGTCGCGGTTTTTAACGGTCACTTCGCCGTTCGCAGGGAATACGAGTTCGTAACAGAGTTCGCGCCCGTCGCTCTCCATATCCACGAGCTGGCGGCTTTCCTTGATGCGGCTGTTGTAAATGTTATAGGTATAGCCCTCATATTCGCCGTTCGGCATACGCATAAAGCTGTGCCTGTCGTATCTGCGGATGAGCGCGTCGCGCGACACCTTTGCCGTCAGCCACTTGCTTTCCGCCTGCGGCTTATATTTTTCGTCGATGAACGCCTGCGCCGATTCCTGCGAAACGAAATCATATCTGCCCTGCGCCCATGTCCCGTCTTTTACGTCGTAGCCGATGGCAACGACGTAATCTTTCTGCCTTTTGACGATGGCTATGCCATGCCCGTACTTGTCGCGCTCGATATGCACGACGGGCAGTCCCCTCGCCGTTTCCGTCCTGTACCGTTCTTCCTGCATTTCTTTCTGCTCCTTTTTCGTTTCTTTTTCCATCGCGCGGATACGGGCGATAAACCCGTCCAATACCGCGGGATGGGACGCCACTTCAAACTGCCGGCGATGTTCCATATCTTCCCTGACCGCAACGGCTTTTGCCCAAGCCTTTGTTTCGGGCGAAAACCTTCCGTCCCAATCATGGCTCTGCACGGTGCTTGCCAACACATACCCGACGCGCTCCATGCCGAACTTTTCCACAAGCTCTCTTTCAAACCCCTTGTTCAGCCGATACCCGTCGAAGTTCTTATTTATCGTCTGCTCTATCTCGTGTCTGCACTCGATATTCGCTTGCAGCGAGCGTCTGTATAATTCCTCCTCTCCGTTCGCCCGCGCATATTCAAACGAATTGCCGTACAGCGGCACGTCCTCCGTCATTGCTCTTTGCATCTTCCACCTGTCGTTGATATAATTTTTCGTCAGTTCGGAAAGCTCGCTCCAATCCTCTATATTGATTTGGTCGCTCGTATCCATATAATAGGCATACACCCGCTCGGTGAGCGCGCTCCCGTCCTTGACAAGCTCGGCAAAATCCTCGCCGTCCAAATAATAATCGTCCACGTCTTCGATAAATTCGGCGTAGGCAGCGAAAAAGCGTTCTTTATACCCGGCACGTTCCGTATTCGGATCTGCCTGCAACTCTTTGAGCGCCGCCCTTGCGTTTTTCGCTACCCGTTCGAGCGTATCGGCATTGCGCCTGACTTTTTCCGCCTCCGTGCGCATTTCCCGCTTTGCCGTTTCCGCCGTGCCGTACACCGCCTTATCGGGTATATCTCTGCCCGTTTTCAGAAACATGATCTTATACTCTTCCAACCGCGCCTCAGGCAACGTACATTTCGGCGCGGCTATGACATACCCTTCCGCCAGCTTGCCAATGTCAGAGAGCGAATCTTGCGAAAGACCGTCGGGCATAAAATAATACGCCGTGCCGTCTGCGCCTTTGCCGAAGCATCTTGGCTCGCTTGCTTTGCGCAGCTCTTCGGGATAATACTTTTCCGCATACTGTTCGATAACTTCCTGTCGCTCCCTGTATGTATGCAGCGCGAGGTCGCCGTTTTGCTCATAGAACGCGGCAAGCCGCGGCAGCATTTTCTCTCCGTCCCTGTCCAACGCCATAAAATACGCATACGGCAGCGTGTCGGTTTGCCGCAAATACTCGCTCATATTTCGGTAAAACAGATTCCTGCCGAGATTGTTCGCATAGTCGGGATGTTCTGCCTTGTACCGTTCATAGAACGCGCCCGCCTGTTCGCGGACAACTGCGGCATAGTCCTTATCTTCCGTGCCGGCATTTTCCGAAACGGTATTCTCGTTGTAATACTCGATAAGCACTCTCATCTCGGTCGCGTTGCCGACATCGTGCGAAACACCGTCCCTGTCATAGTCGTACAGCCGCTCAATGATCCGACCGTTGCCCCGCATGAGTTTTTGCACGTCCTGTTCGGACAGGAGATTGTGTTGCCCGCTTGCAAAATAATCCGCAACCGCTTTATAGAACCTTTGCCTGTACGGAAGTTCATCCTCCGCGTTTTTTTCAAACGCGGCATACTCGTTCAAAACGCTGTTTCGGACACTTTGATATAACGCCATGCTCCGATCCGCGCGTTCTTTCGTAAGTTTGTCCGCGGCACGCTGCATTTTCCCGATGACCGAGGTTTCATCCGACAAGTCCTCCTCTTGAATTTCCCTGCCGATTTCCAGATATACGACAGACCTCGCTCGTGTATCAAGCGCCGCAGAATCCGCTGCAATGACGAACGCATCCGCGCCGTCACCATATTCGGCTATCTCTTTGAACGTCTGCTCGTTCAGTTCGCCGCGCACATACGCATACGCAGTGTTTTCCGTATCTTTGCCGCAGTACCGGACAAAGCCGCCCGGCTCACGCTCCGCCGATTCGTTCTCGGCTATCGCCTTTGCTTCGTTTTCCGTTTCCAAAAAATCCACCTCTCTGTCAATTTCGTTTTCGGGCTCTATGATCTCCACCCGTCTGTTCTCGTCCGACATATCGCTCACCGCAGCGTCCAGATCGTCGTAACCGAGCATGGCGACCGTCCGCTTTCTGCCGCCCAACTCCTTTTCATACGTCGTAAAGCCGTATTCAAAGGCGAGCGATTTGGCGTCGTCATCGCACGTTTCGTAATATTCGCCGTTTTTGATAAAGATCACCGCGTCGGGCTTTTGCGATTTGCGTTCTGCATAGAGCGCATACAGTCTTTCCGTCATGCGCCTGTGTGAACGCTTTTCGGGATTTTGTTTTTCCTGCCCTGCCTGCGGCAGCGCCATAAAGTTCGTCTCCTCCTCGCTTTCCGTTTCCTCGTCCGTGTCGATGACCACCTCTTCCCGTTTGTTGAGGTCGAGCCCCGCATTGATCTCGGACAGTTCTTTTGTGATTTCCTCTATCTTGCCCTTGTGTTCAAACGGTTTTTTCAGTTCTTCTTCCGCAACGGCGAGATTGGAACGCAACTGTTCGAGTTTGGCGGAAAAGCGCGAACGCTTTTCGGGAAAGTCCTTTAAGAAGTTATCCAGCCTCGTGATAAGACCGAGTTCGCTTTCGGCGATTTCCATGACGTATTCGCCGCTGCCCGTGAGTGTAACGCTGCGCGAGGTCAACGCTTCCGGCACGTTCAGACTGATCTTCAAACCGCCGTATTCTGCCACCGCCACGCCGTAACGGTTGGAACGAAGCGCGTCCATGAGCGCAGCCGCACCTTCCTTCTTGTCCGTGTACGTCCTGCCCTGCACGTTTACGGAAAAGACTTCCGCGTTGTACTTTTCTTTGATAGCTGCTTCATCCGCCTGTGCGTTTTTTACGATCTGCTCCTGCCTGCGGATCTGTGCGGGCAAGTCTTTATAAACCTTGTCCTGCAAGGAATACAGATTCTTTTTATACTGCCCTTCCAGCACGCGCAGCCGCGCCAATTCCGCTTCGAGTTCCATCTTCTGCTTTATCTTCGGGTTCGCCGCCGTAATTGCTTTGATTTCGGCATACGAGAGCGTCGTTTCGTCGATGTCCTCCGCTTCACGAACCGTAAGGCTTCCGATTTCGATTTGTGAAATAAACCGTTGCTTGTTTTCGAGGATCTGATAACAGTAGCTGTCCAGCGTTCGTTTTGTTACATAGGTGAAGATTTTGACCGTCTTGTTGTCGTTGCCCTGACGGATACCCCTGCCGTCGCGCTGCTGCAAGTCGCGCGGGCGGTACGGCGCGTCCAGATGATGCAGCGCGGCAAGCCGTCTTTGCACGTTCGTGCCCGCGCCGCACTTTTCCGTGCTGCCGATAAGGATACGAATCTTGCCCTCGTTCATCTTGTCGAACAATGCCTGTTTATCCTTGTCTGTCTTGGCGTCGTGGATAAAAGCGATCTCGTTTTGCGGTACGCCGCGCTCGATAAGTTTATGCTTTAAGTCGTTGTATGCGTCGAAGTCCTTGCCGTATTCGTAGCTCTCATACGGCTTTTTCGGCGTGGACAGATCGCAGAAAATGAGCTGCGTGCCGCGGAATACGGTCGTTTCGGCATAGACCTTTGCCGCATTGTCCGCGCACATATCCAGCTTTCCGCAATGCTCGTCCTTCAAAAAGCAATCGAAACAGCGTATGTCCAGCGCAAGTTTCTTACCGTCCGACGTCACTTTAAGCATATTGTCGATGTGAGGATCGACGTTCCCGCCGTAAATCCTTTCCGCGCGCTTTGCGATCTCCTCCGCGATCTGCACGGTCTGTTCGCTCGGTTCGAGCGTAATCGTCGTGCGCTCCGCTTCGGGCACGTCCAATTTCACCATATCGCTCGTCTGCACGTCCGCAAAAGAACGGTATAAGGTCATGAGTTCGGGTAGGTTCGTGAACTTGGCAAACCGCGTCCGAGCCCTGTATCCCTGCCCGCTCGGAGCCATTTCCAGAGCCGTGACCGTTTCGCCGAAGTCTGCCGCCCATGCATCAAAGTAGTTGATGCCCAACTCTTCCAGCGTGTGCTTTTGCAGATATGTCTGCATGACGTACATTTCCGCCATACTGTTGGATATGGGCGTCCCCGTCGCAAACACGACGCCCTTATCTCCGCCGTGCAGTTCGCCGATATACTCAATCTTCATCTGCATATCGCTCGCACGCGCACTCGCCGCGTTCGATATTCCCGATACGTTGTTCATTTTCGTGTACAGGAACAAGTTTTTGTAGGCGTCCGCTTCGTCCACGAACAGATAATCCACGCCGAGGTTTTCAAAGATGAAAACGCCGTCTTTCTTGCTCGAATCGGTGAGTTTTTTGAGCATGGCTTCGCGTCCTTTTTTAATGCGCTCCAAGTTCTTTACCGCCGTGCGTGAACCGCCTTCGCCGCGCATTTCCAATATCGCCGCCTCGATTTTGGCGATCTCTTCGCGCATTTTCCGTTCCTGACGCTCCTGCGATACGGGGATCTTTGCAAAGCTCGACTGCGCGATGATGACAGAATCCCAATCGCCCATCGCCACTTTCGACACAAACTGTTGCCGCTTGTTTTTCTCCAAATCCTCCTTGCCCGCAATGAGTATCTTCGCCGTGGGATACAATGTGCGGAATTCGCTCGCCATCTGCTGCACGAGATGATTCGGCACGACGATCATGGGCTTCTTTGCCAGACCGTACTGCCTGAGTTTCATTGCGGATGCCGCCATCGTATAGCTCTTGCCGCTGCCCACGACGTGATGGAGAAGCGTACTGTTGCCCATGCCCGCGATACGCGCCACGGCGTTTTTCTGGTGCGGTCGAAGTTCGATCGTCGGGTTCATGCCGGGGAATTTGAGGAAACTTCCGTCATAGCTCGGCAGGCGTATCTGATTGAACAAGCGGTTGTACGTCTTTTCCAAGTCCTCGCGCCTGTGGGGATCGGCATAGATCCAATCGGCAAACGCTTCCTTGATTTTGTTCTGCTTTTCTCTCGCCGCAATCGTTTCGCCCTTATTGAGCACGCGCTTTTCCTTTCCGTTCTCTTCCACCGTGTCGAAGATCTGCGTCGCCCGTTGGTTCAGGCAGTCCTCGAACAGACGGAATGCGTTTGCCCTGTTCGTGCCGTAAGTTTCCGTCGCGCGGTAGCCCGCGTTGTTGCGAACGTGATCCGCGCGTTCCACCTTCCATGAGCCGTCAAAGGTATTGTAACGGATGTTCAGCCCGTCCGAATAATAGCCGTAGATACCCAATATCTCCATAAGGAATTCTTTGTAGTATTCTGCGTCCACCCAGCTCGCGCCGATGCGCACGGAGATTTCATCCGCTTTCAGCGGTTCGGGCTGTACCTTTTCGAGCGCCGCAACATTGCGCGCATACGACGTATCTTCCGCCGCAAAGTGACGGGCAATGCGGAGTTTTTCCACTACTTTCCCCGAAAGGTATTCCTCTGCCGTGACATAGCCCGAATACTTGTCCCCTTCTTTGACAGATACGGGATCGCGGAATATCGCGTCGCCGAGTTCGTCTGTAACGGTATCGTAGTTCTTGCCCGTCAGCTCCTCTATGTACGCTATATCCACGCTGCCGCGCTCGTTGCGGCAGATCTGCAACGCTTCCAACGTATCGCCCGTATGCGTCGGTACGGCATACGGACGGATGGTGCGTTTTGTGAATATGTCTGCTTTCGTCGCCCGCGTCTTGTCGTCCGACAATGTTTCGCAGGCGAACAACAGCGCCGCGTCGCCGTCTTCGCGGAACAGCCGCGCGTTTGTCTGACCGTTCAGAAAACCGTATTTCCTCACGAAGGAGTCGTACCGTGCGCTCAATACGGATTGCGCCCGCTTTAATTCCTCGTCCGTACAGCCTTTCGTCTGCATATCCAGAACACGGCGCAGTTCGTCGCGGATGCCGATCATTCCTTCGATGCGGTTGTATGCGTCTTTTGGAAACGCGGGTATCTCCTGTAAGACGAGCCGATCCCCCACGCGCATATACAACTTACCTTTGACGGCGGCATAGCACATGGGGCGCACGTCGAACACAGCGCCGTCATCCATTGCCGCCACGTCTGCCGCGGCGTGATCGGGATTTTCATAGACGTTCTGCGGCAAGTTTTCGACCGCTGCCGCAATCGCTTCGCCCAAAGGTCTGCCATCCGGCTTGACCGTAAGCCCCTCTGCGCCGTACAGTCCCGTTTCCTTTGCGAATGTACCGAGAACCATTTCGGGATGACGGATAAAGTAATTGTTGACTTCAAACCCGTCCTCTGTTTTGCCCGTCCCCAGCCATTCAATGCCGCTCGTATCGCTTATCTTTTCCGCACGCTTCTTAAAAAACAGGATGTCCGTCACGGCTTCGGTATTCGCCGTCTGCCTGAACGCCGTGTTCGGCAGACGGATCGCGCCGAGCAGTTCTGCACGCTCCGCCATATACTTTCTTGCCGTGGGATTGAGCTTATCGAGCGTGCCTTTGCTCGTCACCACCGCCACTATGCCGCCCGGCTTGACTTTGTCGATACTCTTTGCGATAAAGTAGTCGTGTATGAGGAATTTATGCCGCGAATACTCGCTGTCGTACACCCCGTACCCGCCGAACGGCACATTGCTCACTACAATATCGAAGTAGTCGTTCGGGAAGTTTGTTTCCTCGAATCCCTTTATCTGCACGTTCGCCTGCGGGTACAATTTAGACGCGATCCTGCCCGTGACCGTATCCAACTCTACGCCGTACAGTTTTGCGCCGTCCGCAATTTCTTTCGGCATATATCCGAAGAAATTGCCCGTACCCATCGCGGGTTCCAGAATTCTGTTGTTGCCTTTGACGCCCAACCTTTCAAGCGCGGCGTAGATATCTCCGATGACTTCCCCGCTCGTAAAGTGCGCGTTCAGCACGCTCCCCTTCGCGGCTTCGTATTCTTCCGACGTGAGCAGGGATTTCAGCTCCGCATATTCCTTCTGCCATTGTCTGTTCGTTTCGTCAAAGGCTTGCGGCAGACCGCCCCAACCGACGTACTTGGCGAGCGTTTTTCTCTCGTCGTCGGTCGCCGCAGCGTTGCGCTCGTGCAAAAATTTTGCAAGCCGTATCGCCGCAACATTGTTCTTGAATCTCGTCTTAGCTCCGCCGAGATCGGTCTGGTCTAATACGGAATTAAGGTCGGTGTTCTTACCGTTCTGTGCGTTCTGCTCCGCGCTTTGACGAGCCTGCCAATATTCCGGATACCACTGCGCTATATCTTCGTCGAGCGTCGTGCTCCATTGCCCGATAAACGCTTCCTTTTCCGCTTCGGGCAACGTTTTGTACGGAACGTACCCGTTTTTCTTGTCCTTATCCGAAACAACGTAACTGTCGGTAAAGTATCTGTCCGTTTTTTTGAGGATGCCTTTGTCGTACAGTTCGCGCAGCGGAATATATATCGCCGCGTCTTCCTCATAGCAATAATACCCGCCCTCTCGCAAGCCTTCCCGCAACGCTTCCGACGATAAGACATACGGTGCAAGCTCCGCGTCGATCATGATACCGCCGTGCCCTGCCGTCGATACGGAATAGATTCCCTTCGCTATCGTCGCGCAATGCTGCACCTCATCCCACGGTGAAGTTACAGGCTCGCGGTGCGCTCGCAGGGAATATTGCTCTATGAACGCTTTATCTGTTTCGGAAAGTTCTTTGAATCGGTTGAACGGCTGCCTGTCCTTCGGCGAATCGTTCGCCGAAGCATATTCTTCATCTTGCTCATCTTCAAACCCTTCCTCACCCTCTTTCGGGATATAGTTCGGGCAGTAATCGAGATAGAAATTCGTATCGAAAGCATCCGGCGTAAGTACCACATCCGATACTTCCTGACGCCTTTCCAGCTCGGCGGCGATCTGCTCGGCATTTTCTTGGGCGAATGCGTCGTTTTCTCCGAACTCGTCGAAGAAATGCACCCAATTCCCTTCGGTCGTGTTCTTCGTGCCTTCCGCAACGATTTTATTCGCTATCTCCCTTACGAGCCGCGTGTGCTCGCCGGGCGGCAGAATACTTCCGCCCGCGATGCCCGCAATATAGTCGCGGTCGAACGCGATCTCGATGCGTTCCATTGAAAATTCCGCGCTCACAACGCCCGCTTTGCTTTGCAGATATTCTATAAATTCGTCGCGGTTGTCCTTGATGAAAAGATAGTCGCGCTCGCCGATCTCATCGGGCGTTACCGTCCATTCGATGGTTTCCCCGTCCGGCGCCGTGTCATAATGACTTGCGCAGTCCTCCGTAAACCCATCCGCAAAGTTCTGTATGCGGTGTTCCCTCGCCAAGCGGCCGCGCAGAACTTCCTGCCAATGCGGACAGTATTTGATGTAGAACGATACGTTGACTTCCCTGCCGAAATAATCGCGCGGCGCGTTTACGCTCCGTACCTCTTTGCGCTCTGCAAGGACGGCGGCCACTTCCTGCTTGTGTTCGAAATAGAACTGCGCATGATCTTCCAGAAAGTGCGGGTACTCCGAAAACACTTCGCCGTAGGTCTTTTGCGTGCCGTATTCGACGATCTGGTCGGCAATGACTTTACAGCGCTCGCTGTCCGTTTTTGCGTTTTCGCGCTCGTTCCGAAAGCGCACGATTCGGGCGTATTCTTTCTTTTCGTCTGCCGTGAGATAATCGTCGTTTTCAATGAGTTCCGCGATGCGGACGGCGACTTCGGGCCACTTTAAGTTGACGGTGAAATTGTTTTCGGGGTGTTCTTTATCCCGCCGCTCGATGGTTCTGCCCTTCGTCGTGTTCGTGATCCACTTTTCGCTGTCACTCTGTCCGCTGTATTCGCCGTAATGACGTTTGAACAGCGCGACAAATTCCGATACGGGCAGGTTCTTTCGATAAGCGTCGTAATAGTCGAGCTTATAATCGCTGTGTTCCTTTTTCAGACAGTAATCGACAAATTCATCTTCTCTGCTCTTTTCCGCACCGCCGTCTAACATATCGAACATGGACATCTGCGGCTTTTGCTTGCGTTTTCTGTCCTGTATCCCCTTTTCGTCCTTCTTCGGCGCGGGTTTTACTTCTTCCGGAACAGGCTCGGCAAACGCTTCTTCCCAATCCGTTCCGTCAGGCACCTCTTCGGGTTCCTGCTCGTCGAACGGGTTTGGTTCGTCATCCTCAATTTCCGTAAGAACAGGGCGTTCTGCTGCCTGCCCGTCCGCAAGTTCGGACGACAATATCTCTTGCAATTCCGAAAGTTCGGTTTTGTCGAACGGCTGCTCTTCTTCCGAAACGGGTGCCGTTTCCGACCTTTCCGATTCCGACAGTTCGGCACGGGAAAGGATATAGATAGGCTCGGCGTCCGGCTCCAAGACATATACGCCCCGGTGTTCGAGAATGGCTTGCAGATACTGTTCCGTAACGTGGTAAGGAAAACCGCACATCGGCACACGTTCCGAAAGTCCCACGTCCCTGCTCGTCAGCGTGAGGTTCAGCCACTCCGAAACTTCCCGTGCACGCTCGCCCATCACCTCGTAAAAATCGCCGAGGCGGATCAGGACGACGGCATCCGGCTTGTCCCGCTGCGCCGACATATACCTTGCGTACATAGGATTGGCGGGCGGCTTCGGTTCTTCCTTCTGCCTTACTTCCGGCAAGTCGCCTTCCGAAACAGGCGGCGCGGGTTCTTCCGCGGCAAAAGGCTCCGTTTTGTCCGACAAACTCGCCAATACGGGTTCGTCGGATACTGTTTCTTCCTCGATGTCGTCGATGACTTGCGGCGTGTTGACGCGGCGCTCGTAGGCTGCCGATATATCTTCTTTCGCAAGTTCCGTCAAAAGATAGATCTCTTTGAACAGCCGCGCGTTTTCGTCCAGACCATAAGGCATTCCGCGGAGCGCGATGCCGTCGTCCTTCGGGAAGCCAGTCTTGCTGTACAACGAATAAGCAACGCCCTCGGCAATCAGGCTGTTGCGGCGTTCATCTTCCGTGAAATAGCCGTTCTCGTCGAGATACTGCGCCACACCCGACAGTACCTTACTGTAATCGCGGCGGTTGCTCTCCGCAAGGGACGTGCCGTTCAGCTCGTCAAGACCGTGCAAAAGCCGACGCATCGGATAGATGAGCCTGCGATAGCGTTTATCGCCGTGCGTGTCGTGCAGGTCATAGACGTATTGTTTGTCGCCGTCTGCATTGTAAAACTGTATGCCCCTGCGGTTTTTCGTAACGCGCCGCCCCATATCGTTCCATTCGTCGATATAGAAACAGATGGACGCTTTCGGACGGACAAGCACGATCTGACAGGCGTCGTGCAGTTCGATGTGCGGATTCTGCGCCGTAAAACGATAAAAGTTTTTTAGCAGCTCTCCGTTTTCCAGCATCTCCGCTATCTGTTCATTGCGCGTTTTTCGTTCTGTTTTCTCTGCCATGTGCTTTGTTCTCCTCCGCTCCGAATGTCGCTTTTCGCACTCGCTCGCGCTCTTCCGGCGTAGCAAAATAGATGACGTCGAAAGCCGACTTTGCGCCCATAAAGTACACAAGCCTGCGGATATGTTCTTCTTCAAACGGAGTTTTGTCTTTTATCATGCGCTTGAATACAGATACTCTCATCCGCAGCCTGTCCGCCACGATTACGGGATCGACCTTGCGGCTGTACAGCCAGCGGTGCATTGCGTTACTTTTCAAGGAATATTTCTTTTCCGTCATCAGTAAAGCGTGCCCCCGACCGATATGTACTTGCTTTTGAAACTTTGCAGCGTTTCGCCTTCCAAGTCTATGACGCGAAGCATGACGAGCGCGCCGAATTCGTTGTGGAGCGCTTTTACAAGGTCATAACCGATCTTGCAGCCGCGTTTCAGACAGCCGTATGCGCATTTTCCCGCGCCGAGCTTTTTCATGAGCGCTTTTCCGTTACGGTAGCCGTTTTGCCTTGCAAGAGCCTCAAACTCTTTGATTTTCAGTTTCAATCTTGCCCCTCCTTTTGGCTTCGGATTTTTCCCTTCACTACTATTGGACACTTGAAGGGGCAAGTGGCGGGGTATTTTTACGTCTTTTTGAAAAATTTTTCTAATTTTTTCATGGCAGCCGTAAAAGTTTCTTCCACCGATGAGTGATGTACTCCCTTTTTCTTGGCTATTTCACGCAGGGACAACTCCTCCCAAAAATGTAATACTATGACCTCGCGCTGCTTTTCGGTAAGGCACGAAAGCGCCGACCTGACTTGTGCGCGCAGCTCGGCTTTGCCTTCCGATTTTATTAAACTCTCTTCCGGCGACGGCGTTTCATCGGCAATATCAAAACCGACTTGCTCCGTCATCGCCTCTAATGAAGAATTCCGGAGCCTGTAACGCTTATCACGTTTATCTATCCGTTCAAAATCACGGTTTGCTTCGGCAACGGCTTTTTCCTCTTCTTCGCTCGTTATCTCTATCTTCGAGATTTTGTGGCGCGTGATCTGGTAAATAACTTTCTTTTTCATGATGTCCTCCGACTTTGATTTTTTTGAAAATCGCCATCGGAAGATTGGGGCGCACCATGAAAAGAACGGCAACCGAAAAATCCCCGATAGCGCGGCTAAACGCTACCGGGGAAATCAAAAAAAGAGTTTGAGCGTGCAGATTTCCCCTATTCGGGTTTAACCTGCTGCTCAAACTCATACGTCCGTTCTATGCGGTATTCAGTTGCTTATTGCAGCGAAAAATATATTCAGTTGTACGCGCCAACGCTCGCGCCTTATCCTGTCGGCTTATGCGGTCTGCCTGTACGCGCTTAAAATCGACCTATTCAATCGGTCACTTTGTCTTTATCAAAAAGCGGTGAATCAAAAAATTCTTGCAGCGTGATCTGGAATCCTTCGCAAACACCGTAAATTGTAGCCAAAGTTACGGTTTCGCTCAAAGGTATGGTCGCAATCGTTGACCGAGGCACGCCGCCGTTCATCGCAAGTCGGTACATCGACATACCCTTTTCCTTCATCAGCTCTTTGATACGCGCAAATACAGCATCCACAAGCCGCATGGTTCAGACCTCCTTTTTTCGATATAAAATAATTATAGGAAATCTGAAAATTTTTATCGTTTGGCATACCAACGCATTGACAAGGCAACGCAACGGTATGCCAATGCAATGCCATGCCGACATATAAAAAGAGAGCCGCTGCACTTGGCAACAGCCCTCTTTTGCTTTATTCCGATTTACTTTTTATTCGGCGGCGAACTGTACGGAGCGACATGAACGATGCCGTTCTCGATTTCTATCCTGACGCGCTGGTGGCATTGTTCGCACTTTGTAACGCCGTTTTTGACGCACTCTGCTTGAAGCAACGTCGCCGAACAGAACGGGCAGCAAGCATACACTTTTTTGACCGGATCTTTGTATGTTTCCTTTTTTACATCGTTCACCTTTGCTCTTGCTCCTTTGTTTTTCTTTCTCCGCCGGATCATCGTTCGGCACCGTATTTAGATTTAATGACCGCAAACGTTTCTTCGGAAATGCAATGCTCCATTCGGCAGGCGTCCTGCTCCGCGACAGCGGATGAAACGCCGAGCGCAACCAAAAACCTCGTAAGCACAAGGTGGCGCTCATATACATTCGCGGCCACGGTTCTGCCCTCTTTCGTCAAAGCGATGCGATGGTCTTTATAGGTCACAAGTTGTTTTTCGACCAATCTTTTGACCGCCTTGCAGACCGATACTTTGGAAATTCTCATGGCATCCGCAAGATCGACTTCACGAATTGCTTTGCTTCGTTCGCTTAACCGCAATATCGTTTCCAGATACATTTCCGTTGATTCGTTTTTCAGCATGATTTCACTCTTTTCCCTGCCTTGTCATTGCGTTTTCTTTGCTTTCTTCCTTTTGCGGACGAGAACGACCGTAACGGTGATCGCCGCAGCCACTACGAGGACGCAGGCGACAAGGATGACCGCATACCCCCAGATAGGCATGATGAACGCCACGCCGGGGATACAGACGATGAACGTACCCGTTTCCAACGTATCGAACCGCACATACCGTCCGTAACTGTCTGCGGTGATTTCCGTAAGCGTGCCGTCCTCCGCCATATGATAGACGACGACTTCGTTGCGGTCATAGGTCATATCCGCCTGCAAATACAGCGTGATATTTCCGCTCGGCGTTGCTGCCGTGCCGTCTGACTGCACGAATGAGATGCCGAACACCTCGAAGTTGTCCGCTATGCCCGCCATTTTATCTGCCGCCGCTGCAAATACGCTGCTCCCCGCCGTGATGCGGCTGGCAAGCAACGACGTTCCATCTGCAAGCACGCCGTTTGCGTCCTCGAACTTTGCAAGCGTGCTGCCGCCCGCGGAGGAAGTGATCTTTACGTCGTATTCGGTATAGGACGGATTGTCGATGTTTGTGAGATAGGTACCGCTTTCCGCGCGGTACACGACGTGGTACTCCCCTACGTTTTCCAGCGTTATGGAATTGTTCGTAATTGCCACGTCCGTCCGCTTGCCGCCCTGAACATAATACGCCGAAATACTCACGTCAAGGTTTTCACTCCCCAGCGTTGCCGCGGCGGACGGGATGGGAAACACCGTTCCCCGCGCCGCTTCGTACTCCGCGCCCGCGCTCGTTTCGATCACGGGAACGTATTCCGCGGGGCGTTCGCCGACGTCAACATAATCTCCCGTGCGCGTTCCGGCAGCTAAATTCAGAGTGATGGAAAAATCCACCGTCATGCTCATAGGTACGATATATGCCGTGAAGGAAAGACTGCTTTGCAAACGTTCCGCGGACATGGTATAGGTGTAATACGTCCAGCCGTTCTCCGTCCGCACGGTGTAACCCGTCTGCATATTCCCGCTTTCCAGAACGAGGTCGTCCACGCTCGAACTGTGACCAAAGGTCATGTAGTAGTTTTTGCCGCTCTTTTCGACGGTTGCCGCGGAAGAAAAACTATCCGCGCCCATCGTAAGACCGTCAAAATTGACGGGAACGGAATATGTGCCGTCCGAACTTGAAACGGGGCTTTCCGCATATGCCGTAAGCCCGCCGCCCATAAGGGCGGCAAGCATTATAAGGCACATAGACAATGCGGCGAAAAACGCGATGAGTTTATTTCTCTTCTTTACCATACTTCATTTCCCTCCGCATCCTCGAACACGGCGACGAGCTGCAACATCTTATAGGTACTTCCGATCGCTGTACCCCTACTATTACAAAGTTCAGAATCCACAGTATCATTTGCGAGGTCAAAGATTTCTCCTATATCCGTGATTGTTCCGTCATCATCCACTACAGCAATATGCCAACCGACGAAGGTATATCCGTCTTTCGCAACGGGTGTTTTTACGCCGGAAACATAATACCCGTCATTCACCTCTTCACGCAGGAAGAAACTGTTGGAATACTGACTGTCAATGGAATAGCTTACAAGCAGGCGTTCTCTGAACTCCGCAGTGATTGTCAGATATTCTGTTAGGTCGGGATCGTCATAGTCAACTGCCTCAATCGTATATCTGCCCGTTACGATGGACTGACCGAGAAAACCTCCCGTCCAACCGACAAAGTTGTAACCGCTCGGAGCCAACGCCTGAAAACTGCTGAAATCGACGACATAAACGCCGCTCGAATTCATATAAAGCGTCCTTTGCTGAGTCTGTCCGTTCGCTTCTGCAGTAACAGTAATACCCGGATCCCATATCGCATAAACGACAGGATCGCAGTCGCCGAAGCGAGAAATAAAATCGGTTATCGAATACCCTGCCGAAATAACGGACGCCGCACGCGCCGAACCGTTTTCTTCCATTGACCAGCCGAAAAAGATATCTTTTCCCTTGGCAAAATCAGTAGACGAAAGTGATTGTATCACCTGCAACAGACTATACGTCTTTGTATATGCATACCCTTTGCTGCCGTCGGCAAACGTGTAATCCACGGCGTCGCGCATGATCTCATCAGAGAACGGGTGCTCTTCATCCGTCACATATGTAACGGACACTTCGCCCTGACCGTCCAGCACATACACATCCTGCGTCAGCGTAAACGAAACTCGTTCCGTTGAGAAAAGCGATATCGAAAACATGTAAGTCAGTCTGTATTTTCCCGTTTCCGAAAAAGTCATCGAATATTGCTGCCCCGACAGCGACAAGCGCACCGCCCTTGCCGACTGCACGTTGTTTAACACTTCATTGCTGTCAAGCGAAGCATACTTTGCGGCGCTTACCGTAAGAGCGCCGAGAGAATTGCCCTCCATGTCATATACATACGGACGGATGAACGTGTATTCATATCCCGTAAAGTAGTCTTCCTCGTCAACGGAACGGAAATCCCTGTTTCCGCTGAATGTGATGCGGGAAACATACCGCATCGTGAAGGAATGCTCGCCCCGCGTGTAATTCAATGTAAGAACCGCGAAATTGCTTTGGGATATGCTTTGCCATAACTCATTCGCAAGTTCTTCCGTCATTCCGGACACAGAGTATTCCGACGAATTTCCGTCAAGATACAACCGATAAGACGAAAGCGCAAACTTGTAATCGCCGCTTGAAGTGTGCAGGTAATAAGCCCTGAGCAGTTGGTCAAGATAATTTTCCGAATCGAGATACCCCGTCGCGCTTGCCGCCGCGCCGAGCAATGCGCCGTTCGTATCTTCTTCCAACGTCCCGGAATCGTACATGGTACCGTTGCCGGCTTCGTCGTCCGTCACGCTGAAAAACGTGTCGTTTACTCCGTCTGCGGTGTACTCAAAGTAAATATACTGCTTTTCTCCGTAAATGTTTGAGATCTCATAGACGACCAGCCTGTAATCCGTCGTCATTGTAAAATCCGACACTTCACGCGAGACGGCATGCAGATAATAGACGCCGTTTTCTTCCGTGTAATACGCGACTTTCAGATCGTTCAGCCCCGATGTTCCGCTGTCATAATAATCGCCGACAAAGTTTCCGCTTTTTGCTCCCCATGTGTAGGTCACGACGGGATAAGCGTATTCGCTGTCCAAAGTGATCGCTTCGTCCGTTACATATGTATTTTCATTTCCAGCAGAAAGGCTCCAATTTCCTTCCACCGTTATCTGCGGCTCCTCGTACAGTACGGCTTCGACAAGCGAGATCCGCCTGTTCCCCGCACTGCCCGATGAGAAAAGTATTGCGACGCTTTCTTCCATAACGAAAGTACCGTCAACCGATACGGATTGCGAAAAATCGGGTTCGCCGTCCACCATCCGGTACGCCTGCCAGCTTACGGTGTTAAAATCGGCATCGGAGTCTACCTTTTCGGCATACAACTCGGAAAGCACGACCGACTGCCCCGCCCGATACGATTTTCCGAGGCGGTACTCGTCGAATTCGCGCATATTGGCGGATGTAAACGTGCCGAGCGTCATGGAATCGTAATAAAGTTTTTCTCCGTTTTCGGCAGCGACTGTCGGATCATACCCGAAAATCTCGCTCGAAACCGAGAAATACGCAATGTCGTAGCGCGAGTCGGCAACCGTCTGCACGTTAGTCGAGGCGGTGGGCGCAACGGTGATGCGGCTGTCGTAAGCCGTCCGCGACTGATAAGAACTGTTCAGCCCCGTTGCCGTGAAAAAGTAGTTGATCATTCGCGTGGAAAGACCGTATTCTTCCGTCGCGTCGAACGTCTTGCCGCGTTCGTTCAGATCGTCTATATCTCCCGGATAATACTGTATCTCTTCTTCGGCGACAAAAGCGTCACCTTCCAAAGGCTCATAGTCAATGGAAGTCAGTTTTACGATATGCTCGTAATCTATCGTCATCAAAGTGTGCATTTCGCCAAGATCGACCGCCACTTCCATAAACCCGGTCGGAGAACCGGAAAGCACGAGCGCAGTCTGCAAATTATCGCCGAGGTCGATGATACTGTAACAGTTGCCCGTTTCGGCATGAAATTCCACGGAATACTCTTTATACCTTCCAGCATTGTATGTTTCGGGGTAGTAATCGGACTCGACGCCCGTCTGCCCCGCATAATCGGAAATATCGACCTCGTAGCACACCTGCCACGGCATAAAGGTAGCCATTCTGTTATAATAGTTCGCCGCAAGAGGTTCGAGAAGTTCGCCCAAATAATATTCCGTAATACCGAAATAGGGATACAGCGGTTTTACGAGCGTGTAGTTTCCGCCTTCGGCAATGATATACGAATAGACGGGGTTGAAACTGTTCATCATCGTTTCCGACATATCGAGCTGCGACATATAGGTACGGACGAGATAGTACCCGTCTTCGAGCGGCACGGACGTATCTTCGAACGGGCGGGAAAAACCTATCAGTCTTTCAATGGAAAATTCTACGGTATAAGTCGTCTGCGTGGCAAGGCGCTGTTCGTCAGTAAGCCCATCCGTCTCCCAATTTATCGTGGAAACATAGAAGTAGACAGGCGTGGAAAGATCCATACCCGTAATATCTATATAAAGCGTCTTTAACGTATCCGTGTACGAATCGACGGTATCTGCAATGTAAATATCCGAATCGTTGAGCGCAGAGGCAAGCGTCACCTCATACGATTTATAATCGGAAAGCGAAAGCGGTTCGAGCGCACGGCAGTCGTACTGAATTTTCAGAAGAAGCTGATCGTCCGTCTTTTCAATATACGTTTCGTCCGCCACAATATCGTCCGCAAAATTTTTATAGCCGTACTCTTCCGCAAGTGTTCCGAGAACAAGGGTGCCGTCCACGATAGACGCACTGTAATCTATGTCGTAAGTGCCGTCGGCGGAAAAAGACTCCTGCTCCCACCTTGCATACAGCACCACATCGCGCATATAGAGATACAATATCCCGTCGGAATACGGCTTTGTATAGGCAGAATCGAAATACCAGCCCGAAAAGACGTACCCCACCCTTGTTGGCGTAGGCAATGTTGGCATACTCTTTGCCGTGTACGTCATATCGGCGACGGGCGCGTCTGCGTCCTCCGCTACAAATGAAATGGTATATTCCGTATCGCCGTAGACATTTTCGAGAATGTCTTGCGGCGTCTGTCCGTTATAGCCCGAACACGCCGTAAAACATACGGACGACAGACAAAGTACGGCGATGAGTATTGCAAGTATCGATTTCTTTTTCATTTTTGTTTTGCCTAAAAAAATTTATCCGCGCCCGCCCGAAGACGGGCGCGGACTACTTGTTGATTTATTGCCCTAAAATAGTATTGCTGTCCATTTCAGCATTGCTTGTAATTGTGTTTTGGGAATTAGGAACACCTTCCCACCAGCCTTCTTCAAAAATTGCAGAACTTTGACTCTGCAAATCTTCCTGCGAAAGCCATGTATCACCTTCGGGGCCATACCAATAAATCGTATTATATTTCTGTTCTCCTGTAGAAGTGTAGCGCATATCGGTAAAAGCATTCGTATGCACCTTAGATACAATGCCAAACTCGATTGCGTAGTTGACAAAATATACAGACCCCTCCATAACCTCAAATCGAAGAACTGCAGTTTTTAACAAAGGCATCATTGTTGCAAAAGAAGCAGCCCTATATGAACTACCGATTGCGAGAGGATATCCCGTCGTCGGGTCGCCACCTGCAATAGCAATCAATCTGACATCGATTACTGTAACGTCCGACCCATCAGAGGCCTTCTCTGTTCCCTGTTTTACATATTGGACGATTTCAAGATACATATTACTTACGCCACTCGCCCAATAGAATTTGCCCTCTTTCAGATCATCCGCAACATATTCGCCAGCCATCGCTCCCTGAAGTCCAAGGAGAACATAGCGCGATTCCTCTCCCTCGACAGGCGTGAACTTTTCTATCGCCAACGTTTTGAAAGCATACGGCTGAATATCGGTGAGATCGGCAAGCGGCAGAATCATGGTAAGTTTATCCACGCCGCCTGTCGTGTTCACAGTCCAATTGCCGTCGCCACCCTGCACACAGCCGGCGTTTTCAAAGGCACTTCTGCCAATAACGGAAAGACCGCCGGGAGCAATATCCACAAGCCTTAAATTCTGCATGTTCATAAACGCTTCGGTGCCGATCGTTGTAACAGCATTCGAAATGTACACTTCGGAAACGCCGCTGACATCCTTGAATGCGCCGTCCGCAATCGCCGTGACAATATATCCGTCTATCATATCGATATTAACGCGATAAGTAGCGTCGGTAAGCTGTTCCGCAGTAGTCGAATCAAACCCGGTAACAGTCGCCGTTTCACCGTCCGCATTGACCGTATAGGTAAAGCCGCCCGCATTTGCATAACATTCGACGGTAATATACATGTCGGAAGTTATTGTGCCGCCTTTATATACCTCACCGACGTTGCGAACGATCACGGTATAATCCTCTTCGGAAACCCCTGCCGCTTCAAGAATAGCCGCAACGGTAAGCTCATCGCCGCTCTTGTAACTATTAAGTACGGTGGTCGTTACCTCGTTATCGCGCGAATAGGAGACCGTCAGACGAATTGAAACCGCTTCGCCCGCCGCTACATCGCCGATGAACACGACTTTGACGTCATCTTCAAATTCGCTGCCGTTATGGGGAACGCCTGAAGTGGAAACAAACGCATAGTCGCTTACGGGCAAATCACCTGTACGCGCTATCGTAACATAAGTGATTTCGTCGAGGTTGGAAACAATCGCATAAGAATCACGGGTTGTTCCCGATGCAGGCGTCGCATCGGGATTGTTGATTACCGACTGCGGCGTGAGCAGGGAGCCGGTATATGCGGGATAATTCTCATCAGCATTGTTATAGCCTACCTCGCAGAAAGTGGAGGGCAGGTCAAGATAGTCATAATTCAACGTGGAGAGCAGATATACCTGCACGCCCGTTACGCCCTCTTCCACGACGAGTCTGCCGTCATCCGTAACGTTCGACTGATATTCCGAGCAGAGAATTTTGCTGTTGTCGTCCACATAGTACAGTCTGCCATCAGCATCATACTCGAAATTACCATTTTTGGAAAGATCGAGATTCTTGGGAACGGCAACCATATTTGTCACCGTCGAGGGAACAGTAATTGATATATTCAAACCATTTTCGCGGTCGGGATTTGTCGTTGCCAACATATCGCTCCAAAAACAGTCTATGATCACTTCCAGCCCTTCGGGCAGAATTAATCCGGTAAGATTGTGTCCCAGCATATTGAATGAATCTTCCAATATTGTTAATGTCGAAGGGAGCTGAACCTCTTTCATCGCAGATCTGCCGGCTAATGAAGCAGCATAAAACCCTCTTATAGATTCAATGCCTTCATTAAAAATGAAAACTTCCGCCTGAGCATATCTGTCTAAACCGACAGCGGCATCAACTGCCACTACATTGCAGCCAGCCTTGCCTTCAATCGTTACGTTTTTGGAAAGAACGGAAACAGCGGGATAGGTAATATCCGTCGTATCAATTCCCGATACGCGGTAATTATTGCCTTCGATTGCCTCATATTCAAGCCCCGGCGTTTTCCAAAGCACGGTCACGACTTCGTTTTCGTCAAACGTGTCCGCCGTAAAGTTAATGGCGTTGCCTTCCGAATCGTTATAGGAAATATCCTCGTCGTCCATATAACGCTTTACGAAGTCATCCACTCTTGCATCGGGCGCGCTCGTCAATGTGCCGGGCGTTACAAGTTCGGTGTGCAGCGTTTCATACCCATTATCATAGGTGATCTGCGCCATATATCTGCCGTAAAGCGCGGTGGCGTCCATGCCGTCGGAATACTTCTGCGTGAATGCAGCGTCCGTGTACCAGCCGTCGAACGTGAGGTTCTCTTCGGCTGCGGCGGCTTCCTGCTCCGCCGTCGTTTGAGAAAGCGCGGAGAGCGTACCCGCAATCTGCGTTGCCGTGCCGCTGCCGTCCGTAACGTTGAGCGTGATATTCGCCTCCGCCATGAGCGCATACACGGTAATGTCGCCCGTTACATTGCTCTCGTCAAACACATTATCCGCACTGCAAGCCTCGTCCGTGTACCAGTCGCGGAAGGTATAGCCGTCCACGGTAGGTTCGGCGGGGAGCGTTACCGAGCCGTCGTCGTTGGTATCGACGGTCGTGTACTGCTGCCAGTCGCCCGTCGTGCCGTTTTCGCGCACCATGAAAGTGACGGTGTACGTTTCACTGCCACTGCAAGCGGACAGAGCAAACAAACCGACCGCGCACAGCATCACGAGCGCCAGAATGATCAGAATTCTGTTCTTGATCTTTGCCATAAAAACTACTCCTTTATAAAATGTATTTTTGTGAAAAAACCGTTTCCGGTTGTTTCCCTATTTGAATCAGCCCGTCATATATCGTAACGGGAGAGTATCTGCGCGGGCGTCTGCCACAGCACGAACAGATACGGGATGAGCGATATTGCAAGCATCATAAGTCCGCCTGCCGCCATAACGCCCATCGCAATGCCGACGAACAGCCCGAACGCCGTGTTCATGACCGCATACCGCACGCACATCAGCGCAAACACGATGAGATAGAACACAACGTACCCTATCATGTTGCTGACGAGCGCCGTCAGCATCTCCTTGAACAAAAGATTGCTCCTGTTCACGCCTATCGCGCGGTAAATGCCGTACTCCTTACTGTTTTTAATGCTCCCCGACTTCTCTATAAAGAACCACACGATGAGCAGCAACGCGAGCACAACGAAAAAGATGGAAAGATTGTTTGTCGCCTCGCTCATGATCTCCGCATTCTCCCGCTCGTACAGCGCGTTTATGTCGATACTGCGGATACCGAGCTGCGAGAGCGTGCTTGTAAGGTTTTTGAGCTGTTCGCCACCCGCCGTCTTTATCTCGAAATAGAACTGCGAGGGAACGCCCGCCGAAGAGGTCGTGCCTTCCAGCGCGTCGATGTCCGGCTGCAACGCGACAAAAATGTTGGAAAGGGTATCTGCATTGACATAAATGCGAATATCCGTACTCATTACGTCGCGCGTGATCTCAAACCTCTGCACATACATCGGACGGCTGCCGACGATCTGTATCGCCGTGGATGTACCGGACGTTGCGGCGAGGTAGGAGTTCGTCACATTGACGAGATAGTCCGCCTGTGTGGTGTCCGTCATCATCTTATACAGCGAATTGCGGTTTATCTCCACCGTCACTTCGTTATCGCCGAGGGTGGAACTGTCGGACAGCAATATCTCGCTCGTGTACGTCGTTTCGGCAAAATCGGGAGCAAAGAACAAGTTGTTGTAATCGCTGAACTGCACCGTGTTGTACACGCCGAGGAAGTTTACATAGTCCACTTTGTTGAGATACACCGCAGGCGTACCGCCGTCGGTGATTCCGCTCACACGATATTCGCCCTCGAACACGGCGAGAAGCATTGCGCGGTCTGTAGCCAGTTCCGAAAGACGGAACTGCGTTTTCAGCGTTTCGGCGAGCGCGCGGGAGACGAGCACCTCCCCCTCCTCCGGCATTTTGCCGTAGGTAAGTCCCACGCTCTCCGCCGTGTCGTCCGCCTCTATCGCTTTGGGCGCATAGTCCGCCGATATTCCCGAAAGCGAGGCGATCTCGTTATACGAAAAACTGCCCTGCTTATACTGCGTTTCAAAGAAGTCGATGTGCTCGTACAAGCTCTTATCCAGCGTGCGCAGGTCTGTATAGGTGTTCATGTTGACGTACACGCTGTTTCCGTCAAGCTGCTTGTTTTCAATCCGCGTGCTCGCCGCCTCGAACGCCATGAGGGAAAGAAAGCACAGCACCGCGGCGATGACGAAGATAAACACTTGTTTGAAGATGTTTGCCGTGGAATAGGCGCGCTCCGTCCCGTCCGAGCGGAACAGTTTGAAAATACTCCCCGCCGTGAACAGCCTGCCATTCCTATTTGCCGTGCTCTTTGTAAAATCGGGAACGCGGCGGGCGGGCTGCTCTTCTTCGCTTTGCCTCTCGGTGCCGCGGAAGATGATTTTCTTCTCGCTCTTATCGTCCAGAACGGTGACGTTTTTGCCCGTCTTTATGTAGATGCTGCCGCTATCGTTGAATACCTGAATGGTATCCTTTTCTTCGGGCTTTCCGCCGTAGAATTCGATGCCCAGCGCGCCCTCTTTCACTTCGCCTGTGGGCGTTCCGTCCACATAGATATTGTTGTGTTTGGTATCATACTCGAACACTTCGCCGAGGTCGGTGTTTTCGTCCAGTTTTCCGTCAACGAGCTTTATATAGCTGTCGGCATACTTCTTTATCAGCGTTATCTCGTGCGTTACCACCACGACGAGTTTGGTCTTGGAGATCTCTTTGAGAATGTCCATGACCTTCATGGTATTTTCCGCGTCAAGGTTGCCCGTAGGCTCGTCGGCAAGGATTATGTCCGCGCCCTTGATGAGCGCGCGGGCGATAGCTACCCGCTGTTTCTGTCCGCCGGAAAGCGCGTCACCCTGTTTGTTCTTGAACCGCTCCATGTCCACGAGCGCGAGGACTTCTTCGCTCCGCCGTTCGATCTCGGCTTCGTCCTTAAAGCCCGCGATGTGCATGGCATTTTTCATGATCTCGGCGATGGTATAGCCGCGTTCCAGATAGTAGTTCTGAAAGATGAACCCGATCTTAGCATTGCGGATCTTATCCACCTTGCCCGCCACATTTTCGCCGTCGATATATATTTTGCCGCTGTCCTGCCTGTCAAGCCCGCCGATAATGTTGAGAAGCGTGGTCTTACCGCTGCCCGATTTGCCGTATATGGCGATAAAGCCTTTTTCGGGAAGCTCGAAGGAGACGCCCTTCAATACCTCGTTGCGGTTACGGGAGTGCGCGTTGAATACTTTGCCGATGTTTTCGATTTTAATCATTTGCTTCCCCTCCTCAAGCTCTTACGAATGCTCTGCCCGTTGAGGGATTTATTGAATCCGAACGCCACAAGTTCGACGATGAGTAGCAGCATGACTTCTATGAAGAAGTAATTGCCCGCCGAGATGAACGCGAGGCTGCTGCCCGGAATGACCGCGGCAACGAGCGATACGAGCGGCAGAAGCACGAGCGTCGGCAGGAAAATGAGCACCATCTGGATATACAGCGAGCGGCTGGAAACCTTGTTCGGAATGCCGAGCGTTCTGTACACCGCAAAGTCCGCCTGATAGATCTTCACGCTGCGCATAAAGATGATGCCGATGAGCACGCCGACCAAAAGGCTTGCGGCGATGAGCGCAACATACCAAAGCACATTCGACGTGAACACGTCCCCCGCGCTCTGCACATAAATGCCGCTCGTGGACAAAAGCCCCATATATCCTTCGGGCAGTTTTGAAACAGCCGCACTCGCCGCGTCGTCCGAGGGAAAGTACAGGCACGCCTGTGCAGCGGAGGAAAAACCGCCTTCAAACATGGCGGCATAGTCCGCTTCGCTCATTTCGACGATGAGTCCGTCAATGCTTTCGTTCTCTCCGCTTGCGTCTGCCACGATATACGCCTTATCCGCCTTTGCAGTAAACACCGCCGTCCGCCCCACCACGTTGAAGTAATTGGAGTTGACAAGGTTGATGTTTCCGTCCGCAAGATTTTCGTTGACGGCAAAGGTATAGACCGTCGTTTCGTCCTCGCCAAGCCGCACCGCAGAGTTTACCGCCTGTATTTTCAGCCCGTTTTCCGCGAGCGCGCCGTAGCCGAGATACAGCCGCACGTCCTCTGCCGTGAGCGAAGTTTTTATCTCTATATTTTCAAGTCCCACAGCCGCATTCATGAACGCCGCCGCGATCGCGTTCGCGTCCCGATTTGCCGACTGCGGCAAAATGAGCACGCCTTCGTTTGCCTGCAAATTGTATTCATACGGCGAATACAGGCAGATTACTTCATAACTCCCAAGCATATCCCCGCTTTCGGGAACGGCGACGGTAAATTCGGAAAGCTCCCTGTCACCCAATATGTAGCCTGCATCCGTATCATAGGCGAGTTCGTCCAGCGTATCCGCGGAAATGCCGTCACCCGTACCCGACACAATGACTTTGCCCTCTATCCCCACGCCGTCCAGCGTTACGGTGAGCGGCTGAATAAGGCTCTGCCCGAACAGCGAGATGACAAGGAACAATGTCACGGCGCACACCGCGAGCGCAAGACTCATCATGGTCGTGAACTTCGGGCGGCTCTTGTAGTTGAGTACGCCGATATGCAGCGTATTTTTGAGATTATGGAAACGGCTGACGAGAACTTGCTCCGCCGACTCGCTCCCGGAGAACGGCGCGGGCTGTTCTATTTGCTTATCTTCCGACACGCTGCCGTCATAAATGCGCACCCTGCGCGTAGCATACTGTTTGAAAAATTCGGGATTGTGCGTGACGACGATGACGAGCTTGTCCTTCGACACCTCTTTGAGGAGCGCCGCCACTTCCTTTGAAGCCTTAACGTCAAGATTTCCCGTCGGTTCGTCTGCCAAAATGACGGGCGCGTCCTTTGCAAGCGCGCGGGCAATGACCGTCCTCTGCTTTTCGCCGCCCGAAAGTTTGCTGCCCCGCCTGTTCATCTGCTCGGTAAGTCCCACGCGGGCGATAAGTTCTTTTGCCCTTCTCTTTCTCTCCTTCACGTCGTCCAAACGCAAAAGCGCAAGCTCCACGTTTTCCAAAACGGTGAGGTTTTCTATGATATTGAAGTCCTGAAAGATGGTGGCGATGTTCTTTTCGCGGTACCTTTCCCAATCAGCTTCGGAATAGTGCGACGTCGGCTCGCCGTTGAAGTACAGCTCCCCTTCTTCGTATGTATCGTTCGCACCGATAACGTTCAGAAGCGTCGATTTGCCGCTGCCGCTCTCGCCCTCTATCGTTACGAACTCATTATAATCGAACGCCAAGTCGATCCCGCGGATACCCACCGTGAGAATGTCGTTGGAATCATATATTTTGCCGATATTTTCTAACTTTAACAGCACCGAGCGTTCTCCTTTTCTTCTTTCAGATTTGGTTTATTCCCGTAGCCGCCAGGCTACGGGAAAGGCCATGGCCTTTCCGCTTTCTCACGCATAAGTTCTCATATGCGAACCTATGTGCAAAAAAATTTTTATCCGTTTTGCGCGGTATGCGCTTTGACGAGTGCCTGTCGCGTCGAGCCCGTAAGCGCGCATACGCATCTTACGGCGTCTCCTTTTACATCGCCTTCGTCCGCTCCGCAGGAACACAGAAACTTTCCCATCGAGCGTGCCGCCGCAAGGTACTCTTCCATCACTTGTTCGCCGAGCGGCGTCAGCCGTATTGTACGCGCCCTGTCCCGCAGGATATACCCCTGCGATTCGGCATAGACGTTGAGTTTTACCGCATACGCAGGCGACACGTTCAGATACTCTGCAACTTCGTACCCCTTTGCGCCGCGGTCTTGCCGCTGCAACTTCTGTACGGCTACAAGATATTCAAGCTGTGAATGGTGCATCATATTCCCCCTTATCCTTCACGGCGTGAAATACTCCCGCACGAGTTCTTTGCCGCCGCTTCTCTGAACGACGCCGTCCGCGATGAGGTACGCCCTGTCGCATAGAGCTTCGGCACAGCGCACATCGTGGGTTATGGTGATCATCGTGTTGCCCGTCTGTTCGTGGAGTTTATTGAGTATCTCCACCATTTGGCAGAGCCCGTCGTAGTCCTGCCCCACCGTCGGTTCATCCAAAAGCAAAACTTCGGGAGCGCAGGCGACGACCGCGGCAATGGAGACGCGGCGTTTCTGCCCTTCGGAGAGCGACTGCGGGTGGCGGTGCCAGAGTTGCTTTATTCCGAACAATTCTGCGATATGCTCGGCATATTCGGGCGAGGGCGCGCCGAAGTTTATCTCCTTTTCCACCGTCGGCATAAAGAGCTGGTAGTCGGGGTTCTGATAGACGACGCCCACCTTTTTGAACCATGCACGGCTGCCGCGCGGTTTTTGCTTGAACTTTTCGTCGATATGCTGCGTGATAGTGCCGCCCGTGGGCTTATAAAGCCTTGCGATAAGGCGCATGAGCGTGGTCTTTCCACAGCCGTTTTCGCCGAGGAAAACCGTTCTGCCGCCCTTCGGGATCTCAAGCGATATATCTTTGAGAATTTCACGCTCTTTGACGGAAAAAGCCACTTTATTGAGCAAAAATAGCGGTTCAACCCCGGTATACGGTCTGCAAGTGTCATCTATCTTTGCCGTCTGCGCCTGCAAATATGCCGCCTTATCTTCGATTTTCTTGACCGTTTTATCGCCGATATGCCACACGGTATCGACGAAGGGCATCACCATATCGAGGCGGTGTTCTATGACGACCACGCAATAACCCGCCTGCGCGAGCGAGCGGAGCGTTCCCATCAGCATTGCCGCGCCGTCCTTGTCGAGGTTGGCGAGCGGCTCGTCTAAAATAATGATCTTCTGCCCCATTGCAAGCGTGCTTGCGGTTATCAGCCGCTGTTTCTGCCCGCCCGAAAGAGTGCGGCACTTCCAGCGTTTGTCGAGCTTTAAGAGGTTGCTGACAATATCTATTTGCTTTTGTATCTTTTCGGGCGGGAAAGCGAGATTTTCGCAGCCAAAAGCGATCTCGTCCTCCACTATTTTCTGAATGATCTGTTCGTCGGCGTTCTGCAAGACGACGCCCACCTTGCGGCAGATAGTGCCGAGCTTTTTGCCCTTGCTATCCTCGCCCGCGATCTTGACTTCGCCCGTAAGTTCGCCGTAATTGACGTTGGGAATGATGCCCGAAACGATATACATTAAGGTGCTCTTCCCTTCGCCCGAATGCCCGGAAAGGAGCGTTATTTCGCCGTACTCTGCTGTAAAGTCGGTGTTTTCGAGGATCTTCGTCTTTCCGTCGTAGGAAAAACTGACTTGTCTTAAATCTATCGCGTTCATAATACGACCACCAACACCGCGCCCGCGACGATCCCTAAAATAAACAGCACGTCGGAAAGGGCGGGATATTCCTTTTTATAGATAGAGTACAGGCTGCCGCCCAGCGTAAAGCCGCGCGTTTCAACGGACAGCGCGAGCGTGTCCGAAATGTTGACAAGCCGCATGACGAACGGCACAAGGAAAGCCCTGTATAATATCTTCGGATTGAGAACGCTGCCTGCGCCGCGCGTCTTCATCGCCTCGCGCACGCGACCTATCTCCCCTTTGAGCATGGGCACGAAGGACATGGAGATGAGCATACCGAGCGTTATTGCCCGCGGCGTATGTACCTGCGAAAGACTGCGCGTCATCCGCACGGCTGCAACCGACATACTGAGTGCAACCCCTAAAAAGAGTGCGCCGAAGCGGTTGAACATGGAGAGCGCCGCCTGCCAATCTCCGCCCGCCGAGGCGTAGGCAATGCCCGCAAACGCGCCGCCGAACACGACGAACGCGGGCAACATTTTGAGCACCCCTTTAAAGCATCCGAAGATGCAAAGCCACGCAAGCACGCCGAGAAGGTACCAACACAAATTTTCGTTCCGAGCCGCGACCAAGCCGAAGATAATGACAAAGAGCGACGCAGCAATAGCGATGAGCGGGTAGAGTTTTGTTTTGAACCTGAAAAACGTCACTTTTTGAGCACCCCCGCCTTCTTTAACTCTCTCGATATGATCATGCCCACGACCGAGCCGACAAAACACAACGCCAGAATCGCCACCGTCATGCCGACAATTACCCACGGATCGGTCGCGCCCAAAAACATGGTGACCGCCTCGTTCTCCGCGCCCGTCACGGTGTAGTTGACATTGTAGTAAAGCCAGAGAAGCGGCACGGTGAGCGGCATATACAGCGTGCCCGCCATAACGCACGCCCAATCGTTTTTATAGCTGCGGAAAACGGCAAACACAAGTAGTTCCACCACCACCGCGCACACGGCGATGAGCGCCATCGGCGGGAACATCATCACGAGAAACAGCGCGATAAATATTCCCATTATGGTCATGGAACCGGCTTTTCGCACCTTCATCAGCCCTATCACGGGAAAGACGGAAAATTGCAGCCCAAGCCCCAACTGAATGATGCCGAACACGGGAACGTGAATGAGAAGCGGCATAATGGCGCTCGTCACCAGCGTACACGCCGTGATGATGGCGAGGAACACGATGTCCTTGATCTTGTAACGACGGAACATCTTGCTCTCATCGGCATCTCTTTCCGCACGTTTTTTGAGCTTTGCTTCGTATGCCGCGGTGACATCTTTTAACTCATCGGCAATTGTTTCCGTATTGGCGACAAGTGCCGCGGTCAGTTCCTGCTCGCGCTCAACGGCAAATTTTGCACCACAATACGGGCAAGCCGCAGTCTTCCCGGCTTCTTCCGTTTGAAGGACGGCGCCGCAATTCGGACATTTATATTCCGTAAGTTTCATTACGCCTCCTCCGTCATAACACCATTTTCTACTTTGTAAATTCTGTCCGCTATCGCCATTGTGGACTCCCTGTGCGATACCAGAATGATGCTCTTTTTGCTCTTCTGTTCGGCGAGCGATTTTAAGATCATGCCCTCGTTGATACTATCGACATTGCTCGTCGGCTCGTCTAAAAGGATAAGCTCGCTGCCCTTTAAGAACGCCCGCGCAAGCCCGATACGCTGTTTTTCGCCTGCGGAGAGGTTGTCGCCCATCGCCCCGACCTGCGTTTTGTAGCCTTCGGGCAAGGACATGATAAAGTCATGCACCGAAGCCATTTTGCAGGCTCTTTCGATTTCTTCCTGCGTGGCATCGGGCTTTGCGATGCGCAAATTATCCTCTATGCTCTCGTCAAAGAGATAGGTCGTCTGCGAAACCATCGTCACGTTGTCAAGAAGGTTATCCGAGTCGATGGTATCCACGTCAATGCCGTTGTAATTTATCTCGCCCCTGTCCTTTTCCCAAAAGCGGAGAAGAAGTTTTAAGAACGTGGACTTGCCGCAGCCGCTCTCCCCGACAATGCCGATGATCTCGCCCTTTTGTGCGTTCATGCACACGTCTTTGAGAACGGGCGTATTGCTTTCATAGGCAAAAGACAAATCTTTGACCGAAAGGTTTTCGTAATAGAAAGTCTTGCCGTTTTCAACGGGCGTGATGGCGGGCTTTTCTTCCAAGAGATTGAGAACTCTGTCGCCGCTCGCAAAGGTCTGCGTGAGATTGCCGGGCAGAGCCGACACCGCGAGCACGGGGCCGAAGCTACCGAAGATGGTCACTACGCCGATAAGCATTTTGCCGAGATCGAGCATATCTGCCGAAACCAATACAATGCCGACAATGAGAGATATTGCGATGAACAGCGTCACGCAAAGTTCGGTCGCGGCGCCTGCCTTTGTGATGCCGTGCTTCATCTTTTTCGTCTCTTTGAGAAGAATGTCCGAACGGCGGTTGACTTCCCCTTCCCTGTCCTTTTCGGCATTGTTGAGGACAATATCCTTGATGCCCTTGATACTGTCGAGAAAATAGGAATTGAAGCCCCCAAATTCGCGGCGGTAGTTGACGCCCGATTCTTTGAGTGCCCTTGACGAGATGAGCGGCACGACGATGCCGATGACAATAAAGCCCGCAAGCGCGACGAGCGCGAGATACCACGAGGAAACAAATCCCACAAACAGGAACACGGCAAGTGACACCAAAACAGCGATACAAATGGGCGAAATGGTGTGTGCGTAGAACACTTCCAGCGTTTCAATATCCGAAGTGATCATGGCGATGATGCTGCCCTTCTGCTTGCTTTCGAGTTTTGCCGGGCACAGTACGCGGAGCGCGCCGAAGATTTTATCGCGGAGAACCGCCAGCAGTTTGAAGGCAATATAGTGATTGCTGTATTGTTCAAGGTAACGCAAACCGCCGCGCACAACGCCGCAGCCTACGGCAATGCCGATGATCGCGCCCCATGCGAGCGGAATTTCAGCGCACAAGCCGAGAACGCCCAAAGCCTTTGCAACGCCCGTTGCCCCCGCGACCGTAACGCCCATTGCCGCGATAAACCCTACCAAACCGTTGATGACGGCGAGGATCATGATATAGGAGAGCGAGCCTAAAAGCACAATAAGGCTTGCCATGATTTTTGCGCCGCTTCTGCGAAGTTTCGTTTTCATGCTCTCACCTCCGCGGCAACGCCCGTAATTTCTTTGTAGCCCTCTTCGAGCTGTTTCTGCGCATTGAACAATTTTGCATAGCCGCCCTGCGCGCTCATAAGTTGCGCGTGGCTGCCGCTCTCTTTGACCTCGCCGTCTTCCATAAAGAAGATATTGTCCGCAGGGACGACGTTGGCAAGGCGATGCGAGATGACGATGACGGACTTTTGCGCGCTCATTGCCTTGATATTGTGCATGATGATGGCTTCCGACTCAATGTCGATATTGCTCGTCGCCTCATCAAAGACGTAGATGTCCTTGTTCGCCACGAGATTGACCGCGAGCGCAAGCCTCTGTTTTTGTCCGCCCGACACGTTGTTGGCGTCCTCGGTGATGACCTTATCCAGCCCGCCGTTTTCCCTGATAAACCCGGCGAGGTTGACCTTTTCGAGCGCCGCCCAGATCTCCTCGTCGCTTACGTTCTGTTTTGCAAGTTCGAAGTTGGCGCGCACGCTGTCGTTGAAAATATAGGTATTATAGGAAACGGACGCAAGGTGCGAATAGTACGATTCGCGCGTAACGTTCTCCAAAACTTCACCTCCGACGGTTACATTCCCCTCTTTCGGGCGGTACGCGCCGACGAGCATATTGACGACGGTGCTCTTTCCGCAGCCGCTCTCGCCGACGATCGCCGTCATACCCTTTTCGGGGAATACCATATTTACGTTTTTCAGCACATCGCGCCTGCCGTCATAGGTGAAAGTCACGCCGTCTAATTGAAGCTGCGTTCCCATCACTTCGTTCTCCCCCCACACGGGATCGGGAAGATTGAGAAGAGAGATGATCTTTCTGCCCGCGCTCGCGCCGTTCATGGCGACATGGAAGGCAGAGCCGAGGGAGCGGAGCGGCAGAAAAAATTCCACCGCTACAAGCACCAAAAAGAGCGCCGCGGCGGGAGCGAGCCAGCCGTTCATCAGCCCGACGATCGCAAGTGTGATACCTGCGCCCGCGCCGCCGTAGGCGACCAAGTCCATGATGGTTGTGCTTGCAAGCTGCATGACGAGCACTTTCATGGTAATCTTGCGGAACTCTTCCGCGCTTGCGTTCATCTTTTTATGGCGCGCCCCGTCCGCTTTGAAGATTTTCAACTCTTTCAAGCCCTGCACGCTGTCCAAAAAGGCATCGCCCATCGAGGTGTATTTGCCCCAATACTTTGCGAATATCTTTTTGGCATACTTGCTTACCGCCACGATGGACACGGGAATGAGCGGCACACACGCCAAAAGCACCAGCGAAGTGCGCCAGTCTATCCCAACGCAAATGCAGAACAAAATAATAGGCGCGAGCGTGGAAAAAAAGAACTGCGGCAGATATGTGGAGTAATACAGATCGAGCTGTTCGATGCCCTCCATTGAAACCTGCGTCAGTCCTGCCATGCTCATGCCGTCCGTCGAGCGCACGCCGAGTTTTAAGATTTTGTCATAAGTGCGTTCGCGCAAGTCCTTTTTGACCTTGCGCCCCAGCATATCTTTCAGATTGCCCGTGCAGCGGCTGGCGATATAGCGGACAATAATTGCCACGACCGCCGTTATCGCGGGATATATGTAGGCAAGCGGCTCGTATCCTTCAATGAGGAAGTACACCGCCCAGCAGATGCTCGCCGTAATGCCGATGTTGGCAAGCATACCAAGTACCATCAAAAGGACGGTATAGACGACGTACTTTTTGTTTCCGCCGATAAGTTTTAAGAGTTCTTTATCAAACATTACCTTTCGCCTTCTCTTCCTTTTTTAACTTCTTTTTGTATTTTATCATCTGAAAGACGTGCCCCAGCGCGAACACGGGGTGCGTGAACATCATTCTCGGCCCCGCCCACTTCATAACGTCCTTTATCTTCTCCCGCATATCCGGCTTATAGCAATGGATCTTGCAGAAGGAACAAAACTTTTTATTTACCTTAAAAGGGCATTTTTCGAGGCGGAAGAGCGCATATTCGGTGAGTGCCCCACACTCTTCGCACAGCTCCTCCCCTTTCGCTTTGTGCTTACCATGGCAATACTTTTTGATCATCACGGGGATGAGCTTTTTTTCCTTCTCCCACGCTTTGAGCTCTTTGGGTGTTTTCTGCGTTTTTGTTCCGTTCACTTCTTGCCTCTGTTTCACCGTTTTGTTCGCGTATGCGAACTTATGGGCGAAAAATTAGGTACGCAGTAGCGAACTCACGGGCGAAATAAAAATTCGCATTTCAAGTTCCCTCTTGCGAACCAATATATAGTATAATCATTTCCGCCTTGCAAGTCAAATATATTTACTGCGGTTAATTAAATTTTTCCGAAAAATTTGCCTGCACAAAAAAAGGAACGCGCGCGGCGTTCCCTTTTTCCTTACTCTTTGATATAATTCCGGAACACTTCCATCATCTCGTCGGAGACGACGTGTTCCATGCGGCAGGCGTTTTCTTCGGCAAGTTCGGGGTTTGCTCCGAGCTTTGTAAGCGCCTTTGTGAGCGTCTGATGCCGCTCGTAAATACCCTCTGCTTTTTTTCTGCCTGCGTCGGTGAAACTTAGATTTCCCGTTTCGCGGTCGATGTGGATATACCCTTTCTTTTCAAGGAGATTGACGCCGCGCGAGACGCTCGATTTGGCAAGACCGAGTTCATCGCGCACATCCACGGCGCGCACGTTCGGCTGCCCTTTGTGCAGCAAAAGAATGGTTTCCAGATACATTTCTTCCGACTCTCTCGTCCTCTTGATAGCCATGCGCGCACCTCCTCATATCATTTTCGATATTTATTATACTATTTTCTACGGCAAAAGTAAAGAGAAAACGCGGGGCGTTAACATACGCTAACGGAAATAATCTTTTATCCCAAAGCGACGTCCAGCGCCATCATCACGACAAAGCCGAGCATTGCGCCCCATGTGCCGAAATGCGGATGTTCAGAAAGATGTGCGTCCGGGATCAAATCTTCCACTGTAACGAAAATCATTGTGCCTACGCGAATGCGACATTTCTTTCCGATAAAATAATGCTTATCGCTACAAGCATTAAACCTATAAGCAATAAAACGGTAAAGCAAGTTCTTTTTCTGCCCGCTAAGATCTTATTCATGAAATTATTCCCCCAATTATAAATATTGTAAATAAGTTAAAAATATTTAGTTGTTGCGCTCTTTTTCTTCCAACTCTTTGATTTTTTTATCTATGTATTTGCAAATAAAGATACATAACAGTATAAGTCCAAGCGCCATCCCGAAAAATATTAAACTTCCCCACCATATTTCAGGCATAGCAACAAGAATAATTACTGCCAACAATAAAAATACTGTAGCAGCGATAGGCATCATTACACTTAAAATCTTACGATTTAATTTATATACATCTAATAATGAATATGTTTTCATATCAATCACCATTCTGCCGCGAAGCGTCAGCACAAATATGAATTAAAGAGATTGTTGCGGCAGTCTTTCTATATTTTCTTTTTGTCTATTTTGTTGTATAATATAGATTTATCACTGAGGAAGAGATCAAACCTATGCGAACCCCTCCTCATATCATTTAGCAATTTTATTATATTATTATTTCCGGCAAATGTAAAGAGAAAACGCGGGGCGTTAACATATGCTAACGGAAATAATCTTTTATCCCAAAGCGACATCTAACGCCATCATCACGACAAAGCCGAGCATTGCGCCCCATGTGCCGAAATGCGGATGTTCGGAAAGATGTGCGTCCGGGATAAGATCTTCTACGACGACAAATATCATTGCGCCCGCAGCGAACGCCAAAAACCACGGCTGTGCCGCCGTAAGATTTGCCGCAAGAAAATACCCGACGACGGCAAATACGGGTTCCACCGCTCCGCTTCCCATACCGTATAAAAAGGCTTTGCCGCGGCTGCCCGTCGCCGTTTTCATGGGCAAAGACACCGCCGCGCCTTCGGGAAAATTCTGTATCGCCATGCCCACGGCGAGACCGAGCGCGGAAACAAACGCGCCCTCCTCTCCGATCGCTGCGGCAGCGCCGAACGCAAAACCTACGGCAAGTCCTTCGGGGATGTTATGTATGGTGACGGCAAGAAAGAGTTTTGCGGGCTTATTTAAGTGGCTTTTTAAGCCTTCTTCCTCGTTTGTTCCCTTATGAAGGTGTGGCACGAGCTTGTCGATGAGCACGAGGAACGCCCCGCCGAGAAGAAAACCTATGACGGCAGGCAGAAAACTCAACGCCCCGTATATTTCTCCCGCACCTTCAATGGACGGAATAAGTAGCGACCAGACGGACGCCGCCACCATCACGCCCGAAGCAAAGCCCAAGAACAGCGTGTTGAGCTTGCCCGAAAGCTCGCCCTTGAAAAAGAATACGAGCGCCGCGCCCGCAGTTGTCGCCACAAAAATGATACAAAAACCGAGAGCGGTCATCGCCGTCGTCGTCAAATCTGCCCTCCTTTCGCGCCGTTACTTTTTCCCGACCAACAGTTTGGAATGAGCGAGCATATATGCCCTGCTCTCTTTCCTGGTCAGAAACAATCCGTCCGTCGTATCGACAAGCTCGACTTTCTCGTAACCGCACTCTTTCAGCTTTTTCACAAACGCCCGCATATCGCCGTAACCTTTCGGCGACATGATGTCGTGAATGGCGAACGTGCCTCCCTTTTTCAATACGCGCAACGTCTCCGAAAGAAGTTGTTGCCTATCCTTGCCCTTGATATTGTGATAGACATAGTTGCTCGTCACGGCGTCGAACATTTCGTCCGGAAAGTCGAGTTTTACGGCGTTTCCCCGTGCAAAAGATACGTTTTTCACCCCTTCCGCCTCTGCATTGCGTTCGCAGAGCGGAAGATTGAACGAGGCGTATTCCTTGCCCCAGCGGTCTATGCCGACCATCTGTGCGCGCGAATTGCGCTTGGCGCAGGCGATCGTGAGCGCCCCGCTGCCGCAACCAACATCCAGCCCTCGCCCTCCGTCCGGCAATGTAACGTATTTCGCAATACCTTCAATCACCCGCTTGGAGATCTTGCGCTTGCCGTTATACGAAAAGGCGCAATACATGTTTGCAAATATCCCCGTCAGGACGGCAAACAGCAAAAACGCCGCGCCAAAGAGAACGCCGAGCGCGATGCGCAGTCCGCCCTCCGTCGCCACGCCCGCCATGCCGAACACGGCACACAAGGCAAGGCAGATAATCGCCATACCGCCGAGGAGAAACAACAACCCTCTCGGCGCCCAATTCTTATAATCCGGTTTCATCGGGATCCTCCCTCATAACTATATTCGTACTTCAAACCCTGTAACGCTCCGAAGCATCAGGGCTTTATCCCCTCGACCGCACACCACACTTTTCGCGTTTTATGAACTTTAACATCGGAAAAACCCGCTTTTCCCAGAAAGGCAGCAAGTTGCTCCGCTGTATATATCGTCATGCCTTCGCAGCGTTTTGCCCAGAATTTTCCCTTTTCGGGATCGGTCATTTCAGAGGCAAGCATTACTTTGCCTCCCTTTTTCAATACGCGGTATATCTCTTTTAGTCCGCGCACGGGATCGGGCCAGAAATAAATAGACTCAAAGGACACCGCCCTGTCATAGGTCTCCTCCCGATACGGCAGCCTCATGGCGTCTCCGCACAAAATACTGCACCTGTCCGCATATTTTCTTGTTACTTTGCGGCTGCATGCAACGCTTTCCTCCGAATAATCGACGCCGTCCGCGCGGCTTTTCGGACAGCGCTCCAAAATGCGGACAAGATTTCCTCCACCGCCGCACCCGACGTCCAGAACGCTCTCTCCGTCCTTCAGCGGGCACACCTCGAACGCCCAAAGAGCGAGAGGCGCATGCCCTTTGTTCATGGCGCTCACGATCATTTTGCCGAATTTTCTCGTCGGTTTTTTGCAATTACTTAAAAATTTTTTTAACATAGCCCCTGCACCTTTTATAACTTATACTCATACACCAGCGATTTGCCGGGCATGCCGAAGGAATACGGCTTTTCCCATACGAGCCGAAAGCCGCGCTTTTCATAGAATGTGTATGTAGCGTCCGTGTCGGTGAACACGCGCACAGTCTTCACACCGCTCTCTTCACAGCGCTTGCGAAATGCGTTCCAGAGCGCCGTTCCTAAACCTTTGCGGTAATCTCTGCGCGAGCAGAGCGCCATCAGTTCGCAGTCGCAGGCGAGCGGAGTATCTTTGCCGTTTTCTTTAAGTTTCTTGTAAAAGACATCGAACTGTGCCTTGAACGGTGCGGACATCTTGTAACCGCCGAACATAAACTTGAAAAAGCACCTTAACCACGCCTTGTAGTGCGGTTTTGCGTCGTGCGTTTTGGCAAGCGATTTGTCAAAACTCTTTTTGTAATGCCCGATAATAAACCCGACGACCTGTTCTTCGCTCTCCGCGACGTATGCAAACGAACACTTTTCGATGAGCACCTGCGCGTAGTCGCGCAAAAATATCTTATCCTTTTCCGTCAACGGACAGTCAAAGAAACTTTCGTAAAAACATTTTGCACAGGCGGGAACATCTCTTTCCTCATATTTGCGGACGACAAACATTGCACTCACCTCTTGCGCGAAAACAATCCGTGCTTTTCGTATGGCTGACTTTGGATATTGCCGACAGTATAGCCCTGCGCGGCGATCGCCGCCTTGATGCGTAAAATATCTACGCCGTCCTCGGCAATGACTTCCGTTCTGCCCTTTGCATGGGAGGACACGACCTTCTTCACGCCCTCCACGCGGCGCACTACGTCGTTGACGTGCGTTTCGCACATTCCGCAGCGCATCCCCTCGACCTCTAAAATAATTTTGAGCATACTCCCTCACTTTGCCGCTTTTTCGCCGAGCGCACGGCAGGCGGCAAGGGCGTCGTCGTCCGGTGCGTTGTTGCAGATGAGTCCGTCCTCGATCATCACGCCGCCCGCGGCTTCCACTCTCTGCTGCCAAGTGCGCATCCATTCGCCGTCGCCCCAATCGTAAGAGCCGAACAGCCCCACTTTTTTGCCCGAAAGCGAACCTTCCACGGATGAGAAGAAGGGCTCGAACTCGCTCTCTTCCAGCTCCTCGCTGCCCATTGCGGGGCAGCCGAACAAAAGCGCGTCGCTGCCGACGACATCGGCACTTGCCGCGGAAACGGGCAGAAGTTCGACCTCCGCACCCGCGTTCTTCGCGCCCTCGCAAGCGGCATTTGCCATTGCCTCCGTATTGCCCGTACCCGACCAATACACGATAGAAACTTTCATACGATACCTCCTGAAAAAAATGATATTTTTATCCTATATTAAAAATCTGTGTGAGCGACCGCCCCCTGTCCATGTGCCGGCAGATGCAGGCGCTGCAGCGACGGAACCGCTCGAACATGCGCGCCGCTTCGCCTACATTTTCGTACACCTTCCACGCGCCACAAAGGATACAACCGTCGGGATCGCGCAGAAAGCCGCACACATCGCCGAGCGGATAGCCGAGGAACACGCCGATCTCGTGCGGAAATTCGCCCTTCATGCGGCGCTTCAACTGTTCCAGCGCTTCACCGTATTCATACCCGAACCGCGCAAGGAATGCCCTGACGTTCGGCAAAAAGAGATACTTTTCAAGTCGCGCCTTGTGGCAGACATATACGAGCAGCCGCTCCTCGTCCTCGCGCAAGAGCATGAAGGAAAACCCTTTCCCCGCAAAGCGACGTGAAAGCGTTTGGATGACGTCCTCCTCCCCTTTCCGCAAACTGACGAGGCTGGCAATTTTCAACCCCGCGAACGTAACGCCGCAATGACGGCCGATGGCATATTCCGTTGCGCTCATTTTGCTCCTTTGAGTTCGCCATTGCGAACTATATGCTATTTAATAAGTTCGCGTATGCGAACTTATTAGTATTATACACGGAAGGGCGACGTTTGTCAACCCTTCCGCGCAAGTTTTTTCAGATACGCCACTCGCCCGACTGCTGTTGCAATTGGCACATTTTGGCATAAATGCCGCCCTTTGCAAGCAGTTCTTCGGGGCTTCCCTGCTCGGCGACTTTTCCGTCCTTTAATAAGACGAGCTTATCCGCGCCCTCCACCGTGCGCATACGATGGGCAATGATGAGTACCGTTTTGCCCTTGACGAGGCGGGAAATGGCGCGCTGGATGTGCGTTTCGTTCTCCGCGTCAAGAGACGCCGTCGCTTCGTCGAGGAGAATGACGGGCGAATCTTTTAAGAGCGCGCGTGCAATGGAAATGCGCTGCCGTTCCCCGCCAGAAAGCGCCGAGCCGTTTTCGCCGATCATCGTCTGATACCCTTCGGGGAGTTTTTCCACGAACTCGTCGCACTGCGCCTCCCTTGCCGCGGCGAGCACTTCCTCATCCGTCGCGCCCTGCCGACCGATGCGGATATTTTCCATGACAGTGTTGTTGAACAGCGTGACATCCTGAAAGACGATGGAATATGCCGAGAGCAGTTTTTCCGGATCGACCGTCTTGACGTCCGTGCCGCCGAGCGTTATTTTGCCGCTGTCCGCGTCCCAGAACCTTGCGGCAAGTTTTGCTGCCGTGCTCTTTCCGCCACCGGACGGACCTATGAGCGCCGTCACTTCCCCTTGCTTTGCCGTAAACGACACGCCGGAAAGCACTTGCTCGCCCGTGTTATAGGCAAAGGACACATTGTCGAACACGATGTCGTAGCCGCTTGTTTTCAATTCCGCCGTACCCGGCTGAACCGGATAGTTTTCGATCTCGTTCATTCTCTCGATGGGAATGTTCGTAGAGATGATGGCGGCGAGGTTTTGCAGCGACGAACTCAACGGATCGTACAGCCGCGACACGACCAAAAGATATAGAAAGAACGTAAGAACGGTGATTGCGTTACTTGCCAGCAACATTCCGCCGACGAGCGCGACGGTGCCGATGCCGAGTTTGAGTATCATCCCCGCGGGAACGACAAACAGCGCGCCGCCGAGTTCGGATGCGATCATGCGCTTTTCCTGCACGTCTATCTTTTTGTCCAGCCCGCTTAAATACTTTTCCTCCGCGTTGTTGGACTTTAAGTCGCGCATGGTTTCGAGCGCTTCCTGAATGCCCTCCGCAACGGCGAGTTTTGCCTCCGTCTGGCGGCGGGTAAAATAGTTCTGCACCTTGCCCGAAAACGCGACGATGGCGAGCGATACGGGCAGCACCCACAGCGCGGCGAGCGCCAACCGCCAATCGAAGATGAACAGACAGACGGCGACGATGACCGTGGAGATCATGGAGCCGAAAAATTCGGGTATCCAATGCGAGAAAGACTGTTCGAGCGTCGTGCAGTCCGCCATGATGGTCGTGGTGAGGTCGCTCAAATCGCGCTTTCCGAAGAAGGACAGGGGCAGTTTTCGCAGTTTTTCCGCGAGCGAAATGCGCCGCACGGAACTTTCCTTATACGTTGCGTAATAGGTCGCGCCGTACACCCAGCGGTAGGAAAAAAGAATGAGGAGAACGGCAGCAATCATACCGACGATATAGATCCATAAATGGTTTTGCGGCACGCCGCCCCCATATAAGTCGGATACCAGCAGATACAGAAGGCTGACGGGCAGCATGAGCGTGAGATTGTGTACCACGCAGGAAATGGTGGCGATGACGAGGTCTTTTGCGCCCTGCCGTGAGAGCGCGTATTTTTTCATGATGTAATTCAGCATTTTGCACCTCCTACTTTCCACGATATAGAAGTCTGATACTCCTTATACATATCGCTGTAAATTCCCTTTTGCTCCATAAGCTGCGCGTGCGTGCCGCTCTCCGCCACCTTGCCGTCCTTTAAGACGTAGATATTGTCCGCGTTCTGCACGGTGGTGAGGCGATGCGCGATCATGATGACCGTTCTGCCCTCCGCGAGCCGTTCAAACGCACGCTGCACCGCCGCTTCGTTTTCGGGATCGGCAAACGCCGTCGCCTCGTCCAAGACGAGCACGGGCGCGTTTTTGAGCATGACGCGCGCAATGGCGATGCGTTGCTGCTCTCCGCCCGAAAGGTACACACCCTTGCTTCCGATGACGGTATCCACGCCTTGCGGAAACTTGTTGAGTATATCGTCGCATTGCGCGTTGTGCAGAGCTGCGAGAACTTCTTCCCGCGTTGCCGAAGGTCTGCCAATGCGCACGTTTTCAAAGATGGAAGTTTTGAGCAGTTTGCTGTCCTGAAAGACATAGGCGACCGTGTCGTTCAGCGTCTGCCTGTCAATATCCCTGACATTGACGCCGCCCACTTTGACCGCGCCCGACGCCGCATCCCAAAAACGAGCGATCAATCCCGCAGCCGTCGTCTTTCCTCCTCCGGAAGGACCTACGAGCGCCACCGTTTCACCCGCTTTTACATTCAGCGTAATGCCGTCGATGGCGTTCCTGTCAGTACCTTCATAGGCAAAGGTCACATTCTCAAACGCAACGGAATTGTCCTTCGGCTTTTGCGGCGCGGACGGTTCGGGCAGCGGCTCGATTGCCAAGATACCGTCGATACGCCGCAAGGCGTCGGAAACGATCATATTGTTTTCGCTCATGAACATGACCTTCATCAGCGTGACCGAGATGATGGGCGTGAAAATGATATAGAAGATGAGGTTCAAAAGGAATGTCCCGTCCACACCGCCCGCCGTAAAGCAAAGCCCCGCGATGATGAGCGGCACGAACACGCAGTTGATGGCGGTCGTGAATGCGACCATCGGCCACATCAGGCTTTTGGTGTAGGCGATCACCCATGTATGATAACTGTCGATGGAGCCCTTGAAACGCTTGAAGGAGAACACCGTCTGCCCGAACGTCTTGACGACGGGTACGCCGCGCACATACTCCACCGCCTCGTTGTTCATGTTTTCGAGCGCGCTCTGATACTCTTTCATCTTGCGCGCCATATCTTTACCCGTCATTTTGGACATGATGATAAAGCCGAGGACGGTCGGAATAAGGCTCAAAAGTCCCAGCCGCCAATCGAACAAGAACAAAAGCACGATCATCCCGACGGGCGTTGCGAACGCGCCCACCATGTCGGGGAGCTGGTGCGCAAGATAGGTTTCCGTTGCCCCGCTCGATTCGTTGACGATACGGCGCACCCTGCCGCTGCCGAGGCTGTTCATAAACCCGACGGGAAGCGTCCCGATATGGCGCATTGCCTTTTTACGCATATTGCCCGCCACGTGGAACGCCGCGACATGCGAGCACATGAGCGCCGCGAAATAGATGAGCATGGAAATAAGCGCGCTGCCGACCGCCCACCATCCGTACACGGAAAGACTCCCCTGCACCGCGGCAAAATTCCCGTCCGCTTGGATGACTTCACGCACGATGAGCCACACGAAGACGAACGGCACGAGCGCCATGAGCGCACTGACGGCGGAAAGCACCCACGAAAGATAGGTGAGCACCCTTCGCCGCCCGGCATAGTCCATCAAAACGGAAAGATTCCCCTTCCCTTTTGCCTTACTTTGCATAAATACCTCCTAAATATTAAGCTCGTTATCAAGTTCGATATAGCGAACTCTATATCAAAAAAATTATGCGCCTCTTCTTCGGAGTTTTATATAGTTCGTATATGCGAACTATATGTCCGAAAGAACGGGGCTGAAAGCCCCTGTTTCTTTTTACCTTATATTATGACAGCCCCATCAGCCTATCCCAGCCCGCATAGAAGAACTCGCAGACGGCATCCACATATTCCATTGCGTCCTCTTTGGGAAAGTCGTGCGCGACCACCTCGAACACACCGTTAAACAGCGCGCTCGCAAGCATATGGTTGATGTCCCGCCGAACCGTCTTGACGGGTGCGCCGCTTTCGCGCAACACACGCATAAAGCGTTCGGTGCTCTCCGTTTCATAGTCGATCATACGGTCGATGTAGTGCTCGTAACTCGAACCCGCGCTTTTGAGAACGATGAGTTTGAAGCTGTCAAAGTAGTCGTAGATGATGTCCATCATCACGCGCATCTTGCCCGATGTGTAGGAGTGCATCTCCCCTTTCTGCTGCTCCGCGGGAAAGGCGGCAAAATTTTCCTGCACGTCAGAAAAATATGCGTACAGCTTCTCCGCGCCCTCACCCACGATGGAGCGGAACATCTCGTCCTTGTCCGCAAAGCGGCTGTAAAGCATCCCCGTCGTAACGCCCGCGCGCTCCGCGATCGTGCGCATGGAAGCGTCTGCAAAGCCCTTTTCCATAAACTCCGCCTTGGCACACTCCAAAAGTTTTGCGTTGATGCTTTCGTCCTTTACTTTCATGCTTTACCCTGTCATATTTAATAACAATGTTATTATAACACCGTTATCCCATTCTGTCAACAATATTTTATAGGTTTTCAAGCAAAAAAAATTGGTCGCCCAAAAAATCGCAGGGTTCAAGTCCTGTTTTGCATGAAAAACGGTCAAAAGACAGCACAAAATCGAAACCTGTTTTGAGGGTGCGTAAAAGTCCCGTTTTTGCCCGAAAAACAGCAAAAAACCTCGGAAAACATATCGTTTTCCGAGGTTTTTGCCGTGGACAGCATTTTTATCCACGAAAGATGGCGGAGAGAGGGGGATTCGAACCCCCGGTACGCTTTCACGTACGCACGCTTTCCAAGCGTGTGCCTTAAACCGCTCAACCATCTCTCCAATTTGGCAGCCAAAATATTTTAACACAACCCGAATCAAAAATCAAGCGAAAAACGTCAAATTGTCGTTTCAATCCGAAAAGGGCGCAACAACCGACCCGCCGCTTGTCGGACACAAAGCCGCAATTTCTACGCGGCAAAAAACGGGACTGTCCGAGTCCCGTTTTAAAACAAAAACGCTTCAATAAAGCTCCTTCACCGATTTTTTCAGCTCTTTGCGTATTTCTATATGCTGAGGGCACACCTTTTCGCAATTTCCGCAGCCGACGCATTTGTCGGCGCGCTGTCTGCCGTGCCTGTCCACCAGCCAATCCGCCTGCGAGAGCGCCATATCCCTGTTTCCGTAAAGCGTAAAATAATTGTCCGCCGTAAACGTCCCCGATATGCCGATATTCTGCGGGCAAACCTTGGCGCAATAATTGCACGTCGTGCACGGAATGAGAGGAACCCTCTTAATTTCCTCCTGCGCGCGGCTCAAAGCAAGACGTTCTTTTTCGTCGAGAGAGGAAAAGCCCTTCATGCAGGATATGTTGTCCCTCATCTGCTCCTCGTTGCTCATGCCCGAAAGCACCGTCAGCACTCCGTCCAGTCCCGCGGCGAATCTGAGCGCCCACGAAGCCGCGGAGGAATCAGGCTCCGCGCCTTTGAGCACGTCGAGCACGGTTTTCGGCGGGTTTGCCAGCATTCCGCCCTTTACCGGTTCCATAACGATAACGGGCTTCCCGTGTTTTCTTGCAACCTCGTAGCACTCTCTCGACCGCACTGCGGGATTGTCCCAATCGGCGTAATTGATTTGCAGCTGCACGAATTCGGCTTCGGGATGCGCGATTAGGATTTCTTCAAGCTCTTGCGGCGTGGAATGGAAGGAAAAGCCGGCGTGTCTGACAAGCCCCTCGCGCTTTTTCTCCTGAATCCAGCTCCACATATCGAAATCGTCGAAAAAGTGCGTGCGCGACTCTCCCAAATTGTGCAAAAGATAAAAATCGAAATAGCCCGCCCCCGTCTGTCTCAAAGAGGTTTCAAACTGAGCCACCGCGTCGTCTTTGGTCTTGCAGTTGAGCCATGCGGCATTTTTGGTGGCAAGAAAAAATTTTTCTCTCGGCACGCGGTTGACCAGAGCCTGCCTTATCGCGTCCTCGCTGCCTGCGTAAGCGAAGGCGGTGTCGAAATAATTGAATCCCGCGTCGAGAAACATATCCACCATAGTCTTGACTCTTTCAACGTCGATGACGCCCTCTTTTTGCGGCAGTCGCATAAGACCGAAGCCGAGCTTTTTGACGTCGTCAAAATTTTTTGTCATGATAACCTCCTTTGGAGCGCGTTGAAAAACGGCTTTTCGATTATTTTAACCGCAAAAAAACCGTTGTCAACTCCGTATTTTTTCGCAGCACAAACAACGCCGTCATGCGTGTCAACCGAGTTTAAAATATTCCTCGTCGGAAACAGGCTCCAGCCATTCGGTGGAGCAGCCCTGTCCCGGCTTTTCGACGGCTATATGCGAAAACCAGCTGTCTTTCGCAGCGCCGTGCCAATGCTTGACGCCCGCGCTTATTTCCACCGTGTCTCCCGCCGACAGGGGCCGCGCCTCCCCGCCCCACTCGCGGTACCAGCCGCGCCCGCTCACGCACAGCAGCAGCTGTCCTCCGCCTTTTTCCGCTTTGTGTATGTGCCAATTGTTTCGGCACGCCGGCTCGAAGGTGACGTTGACAACTTGAAGGTCGCCGCCCGAAAGGATTTCCGTATAACTGCGCCCCTTAAAATATTTTTCATACGCCGTATTTGGCTTGCCTATCGGAAAAAGACTCCTTGCCGCAAGCGCCTCTGCGCCGCTCTCCTTTTCCGTCCAGATATTTTTCGCCAGTCTGAATGCCGCCCACGCCTTGGGCCAGCCTGCGTAAAAGGCCAGATGCGTAAGAATTTCGGCTATTTCGGCGCCCGAAACGCCGTTTTCCTTTGCTTTGCGCATATGAAACTCGACAGAGGAGTCAAAAACACCCTCTACCGTCAATGCTGCGACTGTCAAAATACTGCGAATTTTAGGCGACAACGCCTCCTCTCTCGACCACACCTCTCCGAAAAGCACGTCGTCGTTTAAACGGGCGAACAGGGGAGCAAATTCTCCCAAAGCGTCTTTTCCCGCCGTAACCTTTTTCATATTAAACACTCCGAAAAAAAAATTTATATTGAAATTATAAGCTGTTTAAGCCAAATTGTAAAATATCGTTTTGTAATGGCAGTCCATAATCTTAACGCATGACAAAGCCGCTCGTCAGTCGTGTCTGAAAAAGCTGTAAGGGTGTATGACGTGCTCTCCCTTTACGTCAAGCTCCTTTAATTTCGGCTCCTTGTGCACAACGGCAAGCTGAATTATCTTGTTGCCGTACTTTTTTCTTATTTTGTCCACAGCCTCGTCCAGCCTTTTCTGCCTGTCCGCTTTCACGCAATCGGAAAACATATCCGTCTGCACGCCTCCGAAATGAAAATCCGAAACGGACACGCCCAATCCTCTCACAGGCGTTTCCCAGTCGTAAACCCTGTCGAACAGATTGAGCGCCGCGCGGGCTATTTCGTTTGCGGCGCCCGTAGGACGCGGAAGCTTGCCCTGCTTGTGAAAGGAATTGAGGTCGCTGCCCCGCGCGAAAATGTGCGCGGTGCGCGCCAGAAAAAGCCCCGACTCGCGCATACGCGCCGCTACGGAATCGGCAAGCATAAATATGACCATGCTCACCTCTTCGCGGTTTTTCAAGTCTCTCCACACGGTAAGCGAGTTGCCTATGCTCTTAACGTTCTGCTCCTCGCTGGTCTTGACCACGCGGGAGGAGTCTTTTCCGTTTGCAAAATCGTGCAGCCACTCTCCCCATTTGCCAAGCCTGTGTTTAAGCGCGTCTCTGTCCGAGTTGGCAAGCTCTCCAATCGTAAAAATACCCATCCTATTGAGCTTGCCCTTTGTGGCGCGCCCGACGTAAAGCAGCTCCTCCGCAGGAAGCGTCCACACCGTCTGCCTAAAATTGTCGGGAGAAATGACGGTAACGGCGTCGGGCTTGTTCATATCGCTTCCAAGCTTTGCAAACACCTTGTTCCAGGACACGCCTATGCTTACCGTAAGCCCCAACTCCTTCTTTATCCGCCTGCGTATTGCGTGTGCAATTTCCTCGCCGCCCGCCTGCTTTCCCGATTCGGTCACGTCAAGCCAGCATTCGTCTATGCCGAACGCTTCTATTTTGTCCGTATAGTCCTCGTAAATCCGCCTTACCGCCCTAGAAACGTCTAAATATGCGGCAAAATCCGCTTTGACCTCCACCAGCTCCGGACCGCACTTCCGCTGCGCTTCCCACCATACGTCGCCCGTAGCCACTCCCGCGCGTTTGGCAATAAGATTTTTTGCCAGCACTATTCCGTGCCTGTCCTCCTTTGAACCGACCACCACAACGGGCTTGTCCCTGATTTCGGGATTGCGCAGGCACTCCACGGACGCGTAAAAATTATTCAAATCGCTGTGAAGAATAGTTCTCATTTTAAATTTTAACGCTTTTATTTTCCCGTCATACAAGCGGCTTTTCCACAAACCAGCGGTTGGTGCGCGTTTCCACGTACAGCTCCCGCTCCGCTCCCGAAACCTTTATGTCAAATCTTTTGGTAAGTATGGCGCCCACGTGCCGCGCAGGCGCCATACCCTGCGAGAGCACGCGGTCTACGGCAAAAACCCTTCCGTCCTCCCACTCGAAGCTAAGCGGTCTTACGTTGCCTTCCCTGTCCACTTTAAGAGTCACCGCGACGTACACCTTTTCGTAATCCATAGGAAAAGTTTTGGCAAAGCCCCGAACTATTATACAACGCTTTAGCTGCGGCACAAATTTTCAATTTCAGCTTTTTTTCGCGCCGCACGTCCTACCGCGCGACAAGGCTTTTTTCGTCTGTTTTTGGCGAAAACGAAACAAATTCGGTCAAAACCTCCCTAACGGCGAATTTTTCATTAAAAATCTAAGAACAATAATTCTATTATGATTTTCCGAAAGACTTATGTTCTATATATTTGATATGAAAAATTTCGATTTGACTGAATTCGGAAAAAGATTGGGTATTCTCATGACGGAAACGAACATGACTCAATCCATGTTGGCGGCAAAAATCGACGTTTCGCAGCGCGCCGTTTCAAAATGGCTCAACGGAAAAAGCGAGCCTTCGGCGGGAGCTCTGTTCAGACTCGCCTTGTATTTTGAAATAAGCGCGGATTTTCTTCTCGGACTTTCGGACTACTGAAACGCCGACGCTTTTTTGTCCGCGCGTATGTCGGGGCGCGGGCTTTTTCGACGCGCGCAAAAATAAAAAACAAAGCTCATTCGTCAAGCACGAAAGTCATTTTTACGGGATTGTGGTCGGTAAACTCGAAGCTCGTGTCTATGTTCTCCACCTCTTTGACCGTCACATTGTCCGACACGATAAATCCGTCTATCACCAAAGTATAATTTACGCCCTTTGTGTAAGGCATTTCGCTGCACCTGCACGTGGGCGCGTTCAACGACGCGGCGAATGAAAAATGCTCAGGCAAATCTTCCCCCCTCAACGGATACACCCAGTCGGGCTTTTGCTGACGTGTGGGAAAATATCCTATGCTGCCCGCAATATCGTGATTGAAATCTCCGCCTACTATGACGTAATTGCCTTTCAAGTATTCCGAGGAAATAAACCGCGAAAGAGTTTCCCACTGCCTGCGCCTGACAACGCCGCCGCGGTCGTAAGCAGACATATGCTGATTGACAAGCACAAGCCGCTTTTCGCTGTTTGACACGGGAAAATACGTCGCGGAAAAACAGCGGTCCAAATCGAAATATTTAGCAAAGCCTCCCGACACGGGATAAGAATATCTGACGCTTTTCTCCGCCTGTTTTGAGAAAAGGGTGACTATACCCGCGCGGGTTTTTCCGTGCGGGTCGTTCAACGGATACAAAAGATAAGCCGTGTGGAAATTTTCGGCATACACGGACGAATAGTCGCGGAATGCCTCTCTCGCCGCTTCAAGCTGATTTACCCCGCGCGCCCGGTGGGATTTTTCGTCCACCTCCTGAAACAGCATAAAATCGGGCTTCAACGCGCGGGCGGCGGAAAACGCTCCCTCCGTGTTGCGGACGACCGCTTCCCTGCTCGCCGCCTTGCCGTACTTTCCGCGTATAAGCCTGTCGCCGTCAAGCATACGCCCCTTGTTCATGAAAAAGGAAAAATCCTTGTCGTATGCGCCGAAGCCTATGTTGTAGGTGCCCACGACATAGCTTTCTTTCGTGCGCACCTTTTCGGCTTCGGGGTTTTTTATTTCCAGCGTTTTTTCGTCCTCAATCCTGCGATATTGCAGTACGACGTAAAGCACGTAAACAATGGCAAACAAGATTACGGCGGCGACGACGCCTGCGGCTATTTTAAAGAACATTTTTTCTCCCTCGCAAAATATTTTCCGCAAATACCCTTAGCGGCGGCGTATTCGGGGAACCCATTTTAACACCGTAAAAGCCGCCTGTCAATTGCAACGCGGCTGCCTTGTCTGAAAGTACGTCGGCGACGCGCGTTTTTTGCGGGCAAAATTTTTAAATCGACGCGGTTGACGCACGGAAATATTCAAAGCAAAATCCCGCCTGAAAACCGCCGTTGACAATAAGCAGAACGTGTGATAAGATAACATCATAATTTTCTTTGAGCTGCGCGAACGACTCCCCCGCCGACAAACTAAGGACAAACGCAAGACGCCCGTTCCCGCAGTTTTTCAACTGTATTTAAAGAAAACTCTATTGTTCAAAAAGGAGGGAAGCATGAAAAAGAAAGCAGCCTTATTCAGTTTGACAATTTTACTGCTGTTTTTGGCAACAGGCTTGACGGCGTGCAACGAAAGAAACAGAATTTTTCGTTACGGTTATTGGGAATATATAGTCGTAGGCAAAGAATCCAGAATACCGAAAAACAAAAACGACAGCGTGATTGCCGTCGTCGGGCTTACCGAGTCGGGCGCAGAACAGCTCGCGCTCGACGTGCCGAGCGCCATAAACGGCACGGAAGTGGCATATTTAGGCTTTGAAAAATACGATATCGCTATCAATTATTACACTTTAACCAGCCGCAATCTGCTGCGACTGTATATACCCGAGAATATCTTATCGATTAAGCCGTATGTTTTTGAGTCTCTTTCCGCTCCCGACGCCAAGACTATTTACAACGGAGCGGCGGAACCGAGCGTTCATTTCAGCAGCTCCCCCGAAATTTACGTTTACAGGGAGCTTTACGAAAAAATCAAAAGCAAACACGCCGACTGTTTAGACGAAGAAGGCTCTACCGATTGCCCGTCATGTCCATGGATTTTGGAAACATTCGTACCTGCCAACGTAGCGTTTATGAACAACTACTCCGCGGCAGTCAACAGAGGATATTTCAGGGCTGAGGACGTTGAAAGCGGCGAAAAGATTCCCGAGCCGCCCGCGCCCGAGCGCGAAGGATATGTTTTTACGGGCTGGTATACCGAAGCGGAAGCAATAAATCTGTGGGACTTCGATACAAAGACGGAGATTCCCGACGGCGAGGAGCTGAGACTGTATGCAGGTTGGAAAAAGCTTTGATTTTATATTCAAGCATTAAAAACCGAGCGGCAAAAATCCGTTTGCCGCTCTTTCTTTTTCGTTCAGTCGAATAAATATGGAAATTTGATTTTCAGCTTAAAAATTTCTGGTCATCCTCGTATTCGACAATATACTCATACCTTGTATATTCGTCAAAAACTATGCCTACTTTGTCTATTTCAATCAAAAATACCCAATGCTTATCGGGAACGGCAATTGCAATTGTTCCTCCGCCCCAATAAGTTACGGTCATTTCGATTGCCAAAAAGTATTCTTTTTCTTTCTTTACGGCGGTTATCTCCGCACCCAAAAATTCCAGATTGCCCGTATGTATCGCTATGATTAATGCCTTCTCTTCAAAATATTCGTCGTCATAAGTGCGCAACACCTGATTAAATTCGCTGTTGTAATTTTCTTCATCAGTCTCGTCAAATGCCGAACTGTTTACCTTGCTGCAATACCACTTTAGTTGCGAAAAAGACATTATATATTCTTCTTTTGTATAACAATCAGAATAATTCTCCAATTCATAAAAACCGCTTAACCGTATATTGTATTCCAAATTCTCTGTTTCGTCAGGCGGCGTATGTATACACGCGCACAGAAAACACATACACAGCAACAATAAAAGAGCTACCGCAACAATTGACTTTACTTTAATTTTCTTTTTGTACATTCTGTTTCCTCCTTAAATTTTTCAATAAATAAAACTAAATACAGTTAAACCAAGCCTTTTCATCCCTCTCGACACGGTTTTTTAAATCAAATAAAAACCGCAACACAAACCAAAACGGTCGGCTGCGGTAAACAGACGTAAAAATCGGGTTCTTTTTCAGGCGGACGTCATTTTGTGCGGAACTTTATACCGTCTTTGTAGTAATCTTATCATACGTATGTCGCTTTGTCAACATTTTAAAATTTCCTCTTGTGATTTGTCAATTGGTCAGTCGCAGCGCTCGTGAACACGAAAAAAAATTAAAAGTACGCTAAAAGCCGTTTTCCTTAAAAAAAATGGAGAACAAAAAACAGCAATGGGCAAGGATATTTTTCGTTAAATATCGGAAAAAGGCGCGGGAAAATAATATATTTCCGCGCCTGTAATTATTTATTGTCAGCCTTTGATAGCATCGACAGGCTTCATCTTGATGATTTTTCTGAGCGGAATCAACGCCGCCAAAACAGGAATTCCTATACATGCGATTAAGGAGAACAGAAATGTCCAGACGTCGTATCTTAACCACAGGATACCTTCCAGCGTTATGTCGCACATAAGCTGATTCGTTACCGCAACCGCCCCGAATATAAGTGCGGTGGCTAACACTAAGGTAAACATATTCATAATAATTGAGGAAATCTGTTTTTACTACACCGGCTATTCTCATACCAGCATAATATCCGCTGGGTATCTGCATTCCGACATATTGACTGTAATTTTCGATAATTTCTTCCAATTCTAATAAATAGTGTAATTTCAAATCTGTCACATAAAAATCGTCGTCCTCAAGGAGCTCTACCGCTCCGTCATAAAATTCATAACCCATATCCGTTACTTCGGATTTTTGCCCGACAAAAACTACAGCTCCCAGGTTTGAGCCAAAAATCTTGCGTGCGCCTATCTTTTCCACCGTTTTTTCGGCAAGCCTTAGACATCGACTGTTACCTATTGGCGGCAGAATTCCTTTTCTGGTTTGAATTAATATAATGTGTTCTGCGCCGCTTTTTTGATACGTATCTGCCAAAACGTAAGAGGAATCAAAACGCGCAAACAACTGGCTCCATAACAGGACGGTCATGGATAAAAACAGCAGAATTAAAGCGGCAATGGAGCGACCCTTCTGGTAAGCGAGATTTTTTACGCCTCTCTTTACTATCTCCCGAGAGGGCAGCCGCTTGACAGCTTTTTCTTCTTTGGCTTCCGCCAATGCCTGCCCGGCATACGGAGCGCTGTCAGACACGATTTCTCCGTCTGAGAGTTCGATTACGCGCTCGCCGTATTTATTCGCTGCTTCCCTGTCGTGCGTAACCACAACGACCAGACGCTTTTCGGATACCTTTTTCAGCAACTCAAAAATTTCTTTTCCGGTCGCGCTGTCTAAATTGCCCGTCGGTTCATCCGCCAATATGACTGCCGAATTTTTTGCCAATGCACGCGCTACCGCTACCCGCTGTTTCTGCCCTCCGGACAATTCGTTTGCGTAGCGGTCTGCATATTCCGCCAATCCAACGTCCTCCAGCGCGCTTGAAACATCTAAGGTTTCATGCGAAAGCACCCCGGCAAGACGTATATTCTCCGTTACCGTATCGTTTTCCAGAAGATTATACTCCTGAAAAACGAATCCGATATACTTTGAACGATATGCGTCTGCAAGGGCGGGATTGTTAAGGTTTGTTTCCCGTCCGTAGATGGACAGCGTTCCGGACGTCGGAGTATCTATTGCTCCTATCATGTTCAGAAGCGTAGTTTTGCCGCATCCGCTTTTCCCCACGATAAAGATAAGCCCTTTCTCCGGCAGCTCTAAAGTAACATTTTTCAATGCCGCTATGCTGTTTCCGGATTTTGACCTGTATTCTTTTGTGAGTGCTTTTAGCTCTAACATCTTTACTTCCTTGTTTTTACAGGAGCAGTTACCTGCTCCTGTAATTTGCTAAACTGATTGTTTGTGAAAATAATTGGATAATAACCGTTTTTTACGAAATTGTCCATACCTTGCCGCTACTCCGTAAGGAAAGACAATGAAGTAAATAAACTTATCGAATAATTTATATTATAAATTTTTTTACGGATTTTACAAACGATTTTTGTCGGAAAACGGTTTGGCGCGATATATCCGACAATTCGCCCGATTTTTCTTAAAATTTTCCTTTCTCATTTCAAAATTGTGGATTTTTCGCTCATGCGCATATTACTCCACCGTTAATTTTTATTAAACTCTTTAATCAACAATTCTAAAACATGTATTTGTTCTTTATTTAATTTTTTAATAGCCTCTGTCAGCTCCTTGTTTTTTACGTCGGTTTGAGTATCTTCGTCAAACGCAAAGAAATAAGAAAGCGATACCCCCAAATAATCGCAGATTTTTTCGATTGACCTCAATGACGGAGTTCTGTTTCTGTCTCTCGTCGCGTTTTTCTTCCATTGATATATAGTCGAAGATATATCCGCATTCTCTTTTAATTGATATACGGAAATACCTTTTTCTATTCTTAATTGCTCAATTCTGGCGATAACCTTTTTCTTATCCATAGATAAATATCCTTAATCATTTCCATACAACATATTAAGGTATATTTATCACCGATATAAAATATTTCATACGCCTAAATCGGTAGTAAAAATCATCTCAGACTAAACGTATTTAATCCGTAATTAAAAATCTGCCGAAAGATTTTCGGGCATTTTGTCGAATTAAATCTCATTTCTTTTGGGTTCAAGTTGAAAGTCTATTTCAAAGAGGTCGTGAACCGTCCGAATTTCTTTGAGCACACATCTTTTTTGCCTATACGCTTTAAAGAGTACGATATGGTAGAATTGACTGTCGTTAAACCTAAATATAAAAAAGAATGCGTAAAAAAAGGAATGCGCGGATGCGTTATGCGCGAATATGCGATAAAAGGTCAATGGCAAATCAAATATTCTAAAAAAAAGTGTTTGCTATAAAACACAAGATATGGTATGAAATCCTCTATTTAGGGAAAAACGCGGAGCAATAGCAAACACCCCTAAAACGGCGATTTGTTTGCTACCGTTTGCTATTTTTCCGTTTTAGGGCGTTTCAGACAGTCAAAAACAGGTTTTTTATAGGTAAAAACGGGGCAATTTTGCCCCGTTTTTTGGCTTGTTTTGAAACAATAGCAAACAACTATTTCGACAAAATACCCGAAAAAATCTTTCTCAGCCGAACAAAAAATTTATTGATATTATTAAATTATACTTGCAATTATTATAATTTTGAGTATAATATTAGATAAGAACCTTTCGGAGGTACGAAATGCAAAAATTCGTCAACCGTGCAAAAGAGTTAGATGCGTTGGAAAAACAATATTATTCAAACGAATCCTCCCTCGTCATCGTCTATGGAAGGCGGCGTGTCGGAAAAACGGCGCTTATCGCGGAATTTTTGAAAAGACATTCGGATTCCCTGTATTTTCTTGCGACCGAAGAATCTGAAATGCAAAATTTGAATTACTTCAAAACGCAGGTTGCCGAGTTTACGGGCAACGAACTTTTGAAGTCCGCCGCCGTTGACTGGTTTACTGTTTTCAAAACGCTTGTCGAATATAAGACGGAAACGAAAAAAATAATCGTGTTCGACGAGTTCCAATATATCGGGCAGTCCAATTCGGCATTCCCGTCCGTTATGCAAAAGGTCTGGGATACGCTGCTTAAAGACGCGAATGTTATGTTGATTTTGTGCGGCTCGCTCGTATCGCTCATGAAGTCGCAGACACTCGATTACAGTTCTCCTCTTTATGGCAGACGCACAGCACAAATCAAACTCAAACAAATACCGTTCAGCCATTATCATGAATTTTTTGAAGGACGGGAAAATAACGAACTGCTCCCGTTTTATGCGGTGACGGGCGGCGTTCCGAAGTATATCGAAACTTTCTGTAATTATACTGATATTTTCGAAGCAATCGAAGAAAACGTGCTTAATTCGCAGAGTTTTCTCTATGAAGAGCCTTACTTCCTCTTACAAAAAGAGGTAAGCGAAATCGGCAGCTATTTTTCACTCATTAAGGCGATTGCCATGGGTAACCGCAAGCTTTCCGATATAGCAACAAATCTCGGTTTGAAACAGACGGGGCTTACAAAGTATCTGAAAGTTTTGATGGACTTGGATCTTGTTGAACGCGAAGTTCCCGTAACGGAGACGGCTCCCGAAAAGAGCAAAAGCGGACTGTACCGCATAGCCGATAACTTTATTGCTTTCTGGTTCAAGTTTGTCTATCCCTATCGTGCCTATCTTGAAAAGGGTGAAACCGCTTTCGTTCTGTCGCAAATCAAAAAAGGCTTTGCTCAGAACTATGCGTCTTTTGTCTATGAGGATGTCTGCCGTGAAAAAATGTGGGAGCTTTCCGCCGCGAATACTTGGAGCTTCCACTTTGATAAAGTCGGCAGGTATTGGGGAGCGAAAGCGGGCGAAATCGACATCGTCGGCATTGATACCGCGAACGGCAACCTTGTGCTTGGCGAATGCAAATACACAACCTCACCCAAAGGGTTATCCGTTTTGCATACTTTGCAAGAAAAGTCCGAAGCCATGCTCAAACTCACGCAGACGAAAAACGTACAGTATATTCTTTTCAGTACGGCAGGCTTTACGCAGGGTTTAATTGACGAGGCGGGAAAAAATCCAAATATAAAACTAATAGAACGCTTATAAAATTAAAAAATTGTGAGGTGTATTATGGCATATAAATTTGCCAAGCAAAGCGAAGTCAAAGAACTTGAAAGCTGGTGTATGGATATACTTCATGCGGTTCAAGAAGAAGTTAGAGATTATTTTACTTTCGACATAAGACTTATTGGAAGCGGAGACAAAAGGCTTGTAACACAAAATAGCGACGAATCTTTTGACTTGGATTATAACATTATTTTACAAAGAGATAAAAAAGGTTTGTTAAACAATCCAAAACAGATTAAAGATATTTTTGTCAGTCGATTCAACAAAATATTAAAGGAATGTGTTTCCGATTATACACATACGTGCGACTCAACCTCTGTGATCACGGTCAAACTAATTCGCAACAATAAACTTCACTTCTCATTTGATGTTGCTATTGTCGTAGAAGGTGATGACGGTCTATTTTACAGACTAATAAATGATAAATCGACAGGAAGGTATATTTGGAATCAAGTTAAGCAATCATCGAATTATTTTGAACGCTTTAAAATCGTTAAAGAAAATGGTGATTGGCTTAAATTTAAACAGCGGTACCTTGTATTAAAGAATTTACACTTAAAAAAACAAGATGGAGTTAAATCATTTTCTGTTTTTCTTGAAACGCTAAATGAGTTTGTCAAATGAACATGACTGAAAGAGAAAAAATTTTTTATCAAAATCTAATCATAAGCGATGAAGATAATACACGCATTGCAAATTACCTAAAAACCAAAGGTATCGAAAAACACATTTTGATAAAAGAGAAATTGCTACCATGGAGTGAAAGTGGAAATATCGAATATACAAAAGTAGCCTCTACTTATAGGTATGATAAACGTATTCGTCTTGTATTGTTTAAGTATTTATCTTACCTTGAAGAGTTTTACAGAGCTATTATACTTGACCATTACATAAATGAAGTACGACAGCGATTTTGGATAACCGAATTAAGAAAAAAACTTAAAGATAATAGTAATAATTTGAATGATGCGTTAGAGCATCTTGATTTTTCATCGTTGCTAATTCAAAGTCAAAAATTACCAAAAGCAATAAAAAAGCTATGCCTATTCCCTTCCGGTAGACATTTAACTGATAACTTTTTCGCTTTGAAGGAATTAAGAAATGCCGTAATGCACAATAAATTCTTATTACTCTACCGAGGTTTTAATGAATGTTATGTTCAAGGTGTAGACGGTGAAAAAAGTGCTAATTTGAAAGCAAATATTTTGAATTTAATTCAATTTTTGCCGCAAGAAGTTGGGACGCAATGCAAAAAAGATATTAACGACTGCAAAGAAGATAGGAATAAATCAAATGACACAACGTGGGACTTGCCCCCTCAAATTGTTATCACATTATAAAATTAGAATTTCAAAAGGAAACTACTATGGCAAATTCGATGAAAGAACAAGAACGCGAAGAATTACATAAAGCAATTTGGAACATTGCCAACGATTTGCGCGGCAGCGTTGACGGCTGGGACTTCAAGCAATACGTTTTGGGGTTCATGTTTTATCGCTACATCTCGGAAAACATAACCGACTATATCAATGCGGGCGAATATGAAGCGGGCAACACCGCTTTCAACTATGCCGACATTTCAGACGAAGAAGCCGAACAGGTTCGCGATGATATGGTCAAGACAAAGGGCTTTTTCATTCTTCCCAGCCAATTATTTGTCAATGTGCGCAAAAGAGCGAAAAGCGACGCTGACCTGAACGAAACGCTCGAAAAGATATTCAAAGCAATCGAAGGTTCGGCGCAAGGTACGGACAGCGAAGAAAACTTTAAGGGACTGTTTGACGATGTTGACGTAAATTCCAACAAACTCGGCGCGACGGTCGCAAGAAGAAATGAAAAACTCGTCAAATTGCTCGACAGCATCGGTGATATGAAGCTCGGCGACTATAAAGATAATACGATAGACGCTTTCGGTGACGCCTATGAGTTCCTGATGGGGATGTATGCGAGCAACGCGGGCAAAAGCGGCGGCGAATATTTCACCCCGCAGGAAGTTTCCGAACTGCTAACGAAACTCACCGTTGTGGGTAAAACCGAAGTCAATAAGGTGTACGATCCCGCTTGCGGCAGCGGCTCGCTCCTTTTGAAGTTTGCAAAAATTCTCGGCAAAGAAAACGTGCGGCAAGGCTTTTTCGGTCAGGAAATCAATTTGACAACGTACAACCTCTGCCGTATCAATATGTTTTTGCACGACATCGATTACGACAAGTTCGACATTGCCAACGAAGATACGTTGACAAAGCCCCAGCATTGGGATGATGAACCTTTTGAAGCAATCGTCAGTAATCCCCCTTATTCTACCAAATGGAAAGGCAGCGACGATCCTCTGCTGATCAACGATCCGCGTTTTTCTCCCGCAGGCATTCTCGCCCCCAAGAGTTATGCGGACATGGCGTTTATTATGCACTCGCTCTCTTGGCTGGCTACGAGCGGCGTGGCGGCTATCGTTTGTTTCCCCGGTATTTTCTATCGCGGCGGCGCAGAACAGAAGATACGCAAATATCTCGTTGAAAACAACTTCATCGACTGTATTATACAATTACCCAGCAATTTATTTTTCGGCACAAGCATTGCTACTTGTATTATGGTGCTGAAAAAATCGAAAACGAGTAACGACGTGCTTTTTATCGATGCAAGTGCGGAATGCGTGAAAGTTACCAATAACAACAAGCTGACCGATACAAATATAGAAAATATATTGCGGCTTTTTACCGAGCGTAAGGACGTGGAATATACTGCCAAAGTTGTGCCGAACGCTGCGATTGGTGAAAACGATTTTAACCTGTCCGTCAGCACTTACGTTGAAAAGCAAGACACGCGGGAAAAAGTCGATATAAAAGAGTTGAATAATCAAATCGCCGAAATCGTCGCCCGCGAACAAGTCCTGCGCGACGAAATTGATAAAATCATTGCGGAGATTGAGGGATAAAAAGATGAGCGACTTTTTACCAAATCATTATATATCTTATGATGTATTAAAGCATAAAACACTTCCAATTTTTTTAACGGCAGAATTTGATTTTTATCGATGCGTTCCATTTAATGATATGTTCTATGGCAAAACTGTCAGCGAATTACATCAAGGAAATTTGCGTAGCCGTCAATCTTGGAATCGTTATTCTATGCTATTTTCTGGTAAAAAAGTATCTTATTGGGCTGATAGTAAAAAAACTGCCTATGCTGAAATGCAAAAACATGGACAAGGACATAATTTACTTACTTTCTTTGCTTATGATGACGCAACGGCAAGTTTTCCAACTCTCACAAAAAACAGAGACGTTTTGCGGATAATTGACGGACGTGCGCTTGGATTTCACGAGATATTGGAAAAGGATGATAACGGTATTCCACTATCAAAAGCAGATAAAAAACTTATTTCCCAAATAGAAGCAGAAAAACCTGATTGCCTTGCCTACTGGTCTGTCGCGAGGGAAGGTGGTGTTAATTTTTTGTTTTTTGAAAAAGGGTTCAGAAAACTTGCCATAAGAGAATTAAGGTTGCGCCTTGGAGATGAAAAAGGTAAAAACAAAAACTGCATTTATTGTGCGGGAACTTGTGATTATACTGCTTGGTTAAAAGCATATGGTGATTTTTTTATGCCTAAGGCACAGATACGTCACGATAGTAATTATGAGTTGTCAAAAGAATTCTTACATAGAAAAGAAGTCAACCAATTTTGGCGTAACCAATATTTTAAGCAAATTGAAAAAGAGCCCCATATTACAATCAAAATTGATACTGAAACCAGTGAAGTTAAAATTGAAGAATGATATAATTATGGCAAAAAAACGATTTGATGAATATTTTGCAAAAGTTGTTTTAGAGTATTGTTTCCCAAAACGCTTTACTGATTTGCAAATAGCGGACAAACCAGACTTACGGTGCGGTAATGCAATCGGTATTGAAGTAACAAATTGTATGCCGAAAGAAGCCGCCGAAGCGTTTAATTTGTGGCACAGAGTAGCAAAGCAAGGCGAGCAAACGCCGCCGCGCATTCTTGAACGGTTGGAACAATTAAAGGATACCGTACATCTTGAAGGTGGGTCACTTATATGGGAACAAGGCTCATATATAAATGACGATATAGACAATTCCCCTATTAAAGAATTCATAAAAGCCGTTGCTCACAAAATAGAGAAATTGAATGATAAAAATGCAAACTATGCAAATTTGAATAGCTATGACCTCTTTGTAAATTCTGCTTTGGATATTGCTGATTCAACAAGAGTATGGAAAACGCTATCGCAACTTTCATCTCGCATTACACAATTAAATACCCAAGCAAGAAAGTTTGAGTTTATATATTTGACGACGATCAATCAGTCAATTGTCGTATTTGATATGAATCAAGGCTTTGCGTATATAAAGCACTTATATAATCGTTTAGAACAGATGTCAAAAACCGCAATTGATTTGTACAGAGGATTAAAAAATGAATAAACTTGAAGAATTGATACAAGAACTTTGCCCAAACGGGGTGAAATATAGAACGGTCGGAGATATATGCAATATTTGTCGCGGTGTTGTAATCTCAAAAGACTTTATCCGTGATAATGTAGGAGCATATCCCGTGTATTCTTCGCAAACTGAAAATAACGGCGAGCTTGGAAAAATCAATACATACAGTTTTGACGGCGAGTATTTGACATGGACAACGGACGGAGCAAATGCAGGTTCTGTATTTTATAGAAATGGTAAATTCAGTGTTACAAATGTTTGTGGCGTATTAGAGATGAAAGACAATAATATATCGGCAAAATTTTTATTTTATGTTTTACAAACATCTGTAAAGCCCTATGTGAATAAGGGTATGGGCAACCCGAAACTAATGAGCAATGTAATGGCACGAGTTAAAGTCCCTGTGCCGCCGATTGAGGTGCAGGAAGAAATCGTGCGGATTCTGGATAAGTTTACAGAGCTTACAGCGGAGCTTACAGCGGAGCTTACAGCCAGAAAAAAACAATATGAGTTTTATAGGGATCAACTGTTATCATTTAACGGTATAAATGATACTACAAACAATCGTACTGGGGGGGTGGGGTATAACCACCTCTTAAATTGCCAAGTAAAATGGGTAAGGCTTGGAGATTTAGCGTTAGTGACAAAACTTGCAGGATTTGAATTTACCAAGTATGTTAAATATTCAAACTCAGGTCAAATAATCGCTTTACGTGGATTAAATGTAAAAAACGGACAACTTGATTTGACAGATGTAAAATATATTGATGAAAGTGATTTGTCCAAATTAGATAGAAGTAAACTTAAAAAGGGTGATTTGTTGTTTACCTATGTTGGTACGGTTGGTCAGGTAGCATTGATAAATGAAGATGAGAAATTTTATTTGGCGCCTAATGTTGCTCTTATTAGAATAACTAATGAGGGCGTGTTGCCTGATTATTTGCGATATTATTGTCAAAGTAATATATTTTACAAAAAAGAGATATTGCGTTTAATACAGGCTTCTTCAATGCAAAATATTCCGATGGAGAAAATTCGAAAATTTGTTGTACCTGTTCCCCCTATTGAAGAACAAGACCACATTGTCGCTATCCTTGATCGTTTTGATAAACTGTGCAACGATATTTCCGAAGGCTTGCCCGCTGAAATCGAAGCGCGTCAAAAGCAATATGAATACTATCGGGATAAATTACTTAATTTTAAGGAAATCGCTCAATGAAAGGAAGAATTGCTGCTATTATTGCATTTTTACTTTTTATATTCATTTTTACAAGCGGATTGTTTGAAGGTATCGTCAACTTTCTTACTTGGCTTGTTACCTTGAATATGACGCAAAGCAACATATCAATAGCGGGAGAAATTTTTGTTAAAATAGCGGCGTGGATTATTTCCTATACTGCGGTTGGCATGATATTTCATGCACTTGGGTGGTTTGATAGCGATGTTATGAAATTCGTTTATTTCATAATTTCTACGCTTGTTTCTTTTGCCCTCTGCTATATCGTAATGCTGTTGGAAACTTATCTACTTTATATCGTCATTGGTTTGGGTTTTTTGCTTGCAATCGTAATCGTCCTTGCTATTGTACTCTATATCAGGCATAGAAAAGTTTAGATTGATAACCGAGGATAAAAATATGGCTTACTATAACATCGTAACACAATCGAATGAAAGCACGGTCGTGGCGGAATATACGGCAAGTTCCGTGCGCAGTGACGCCTATCAGAGCGAAGCCGATCTGGAACGGGAGTTTATCGCTCTATTAAAAACACAGGGCTATGAATATCTGCCCATTCATACGGAAGCCGATTTGATTGCAAACCTGCGTAAACAGCTTGAAGGCTTGAACGGCATACAATTTACAGATTCCGAATGGAAACGGTTCTTTTCCGTACATATCGCAAACGCCAACGAAAGCATTGTAGAAAAAACGCGGAAACTGCAAGAAGGCGACAGCCGTATCAATTTCAAGCGAGATGACGGGCTGACAAAAAATATTGCGCTTATCAACAAAGCGGATATACACGCCAACAAGCTGCAAGTCATCAACCAATACGAAAACAATGCAGGCACTTACAAAAACCGTTACGACGTTACCGTGCTTGTCAACGGTCTCCCTCTCGTACATATCGAACTCAAACGCCGCGGCGTGGCGATACGGGAAGCATTCAACCAGATCAACCGCTATCAGCGCGACAGTTTTTGGGCGGAATGCGGTTTGTTTGAGTTTGTGCAAGTGTTCATCATATCCAACGGCACAAATACAAAGTATTACAGCAATACCACGCGCGACAACCATATCCGCGACGCGAAAAAATCGCAGAGCGCAAAAAAACAGCGGACGAGCAACAGTTTTGAATTTACTTCCTTTTGGGCGGACGCGAACAACCGCATTATTCCCGACCTGATAGACTTTACCAAAACGTTCTTTTCCAAACATACGCTTTTGAATATCCTGACGAAATACTGCGTATTTTCTTCGGAAAATATGCTGCTCGTCATGCGCCCGTACCAAATTGCGGCGACGGAAAAGATATTAAATCGAATTGAGGTTTCCAATAACTACAAACAGTACGGTACGATCGACGGCGGCGGATATATTTGGCACACGACGGGCAGCGGCAAGACGTTGACCTCGTTCAAAACCGCGCAGCTTGCTACCGCGCTCCCGTATATCGACAAGGTTTTGTTTGTGGTTGACCGAAAGGATCTCGACTACCAGACGATGAAGGAATACGACCGCTTTGAAAAGGGAGCGGCGAACAGCAACACTTCCACCGCCGTCCTCAAAAAACAGCTTGAAGATACGAATGCGCGGATCATTATCACGACCATTCAGAAGTTGGATAAATTTATCAAAAAATATAAGGGACATCCCGTCTTTGAAAAGCACGTTGTCATTATCTTCGACGAGTGCCACCGCAGTCAGTTCGGAGATATGCACGTTGCTATTACGAAATCTTTCAAAAATTATCACTTATTTGGCTTTACGGGAACGCCGATTTTTGCGGTCAATGCAAACGCTGGAACAAAACACGCCAACCTCAAAACGACGGAACAGGCGTTCGGCGCAAAACTGCACACTTATACCATCGTCAACGCCATCAACGATAAAAATGTCTTGCCGTTCCGTATCGACTATATCAAAACGATGGATAAAGAACCCGATATAGACGATAAACAAGTTTCCGATATTGACCGCGAAAGGGCTTTCAACGCACCCGAACGTATTCGCAAGATTGTCGATTATATTTTGGAAAATTTCAACCGAAAAACATACCGCAACGAAAAAAGCTACTCTTTTAACGCGCTCACGAATATATCGGAAGTCGTTACGGCGAAAGACGCCAAGACTGTCGAAGAAATCAAGCAGAAATTGCGCCTTTCGGGATTTAACTCAATCTTCTGTGTTTCGTCTATCGAAGCGGCAAAACTGTACTATACCGAGTTCAAGCGGCAGATGAACGAGAATCCGAGCAGAAAACTGAAAATTGCAACGATTTTCAGCTATGCCGCCAACGAAGAAGAAAACGACGGGCTGCTGGGCGAAGAAAATTCGGAAGATACCTCTGCCCTCGACAGCACTTCGCGCGACTTTTTGGAAAGCGCAATCCGCGATTATAACGAAATGTTCCGCACGAATTACGATACGTCAAGCGAGAAGTTTCAGAACTATTACAAGGATATTTCGCTCCGCATGAAGAACCGCGAAATCGACTTGCTTATTGTAGTCAATATGTTTTTGACTGGGTTTGACGCCACTACTCTCAATACCCTCTGGGTGGATAAGAATCTGAAACAGCACGGGCTTTTGCAGGCATATTCGAGAACAAACAGAATTCTGAACTCTATCAAGACATTTGGCAATATTGTTTGTTTCCGCAATCTGCAAAAGCGCACAGACGATGCCATCTCACTTTTCGGGGATAAAGACGCAGGCGGCATCTGCTTATTAAAAGGTTACAAAGACTATTATTACGGTTACGACGGCAAAGCCGGCTATGTTGACCTGATAGAAGAACTGCAAACCAAGTATCCGCTTTCCGAGCCGCAAATTATCGGTGAACAGGCACAAAAAGATTTTATCGGGCTGTTCGGGGCGATTCTGCGAATGAGGAATATCCTGTCCTCTTTCGATGAGTTTATCGGCAATGAAATTTTGTCCGAGCGCGATATGCAGGATTATCAGGGCAGATACAACGATCTCTATGACGAATGGCGTACTCGCCGCAAAGACGCGGAAAAAGAGGATATTACAGACGATATTGTTTTTGAAATCGAACTAATTAAGCAGGTTGAAATCAATATAGACTATATTCTGCTGCTTGTCAAAAAGTATCACGACGGACATCAGGAAGATAAAGAAATTCTTGTTTCTATTCATAAAGCCATTGATTCCAGCTTGGAATTGCGCAGCAAAAAGGCACTTATCGAAAACTTTATTGCAGGTATCAACGATGTGGACGACGTACTGCTTGAATGGCGTGAATTTGTGATAAAACAGAAAGAAATCGAACTTGCCGCCATCATATCGGAAGAAGGTTTGAAAGACGAGGAAACGAGAAAATTTGTCGAGCGTTCTTTCCGCGACGGAATTATGAAAACGACAGGAACAGACATCGATAAAATCATGCCCGCCATGTCAAGATTTGACGGCGCAAGGGATAAGAAAAAGGATACCGTCATTCAAAGAATGCTGCTGTTCTTTGATAGGTTTTTCGGAATTTCTTGATTATTATTATGCTATTATAACTTATAAATTTGCCGACGGGCATACGGAAGAAATTGAAGTGACGGATGAAGTTGCGGCAGCATTTGAACAGTTGGAAAAGTACGAAAAGAAAGTTGAACGCAAAGAAACCCGTCGGCATATTTCCTATGACAAACTTTTGGATAGCGGATTTGAATTTCCTGACGAGAGCGAAGACATTTTAGATATCCTCGATAAGGAAGAACAAGAAAAATCCGAATGGAAAGAGGAAAAGTTCCGCAGACATAATATTGACGGAAAGAAACAGGAAATCTTTTCCTTGCTTACCTATCGGCAAGCCGACGCATTTTTTCGGCATAAATACCTGCATATAAAGAAAACCGAGATCGCAAAAAGTATGAACGTAACCGAAGGCGCGGTCAGGAAACTTATTAAAAAAGCCGAAGCCAACTTGCAAGAGTATAAATTGGCGCACGATAAAGAGGTCAAGCTGTTGGAAGCGATTTTCGGCTCTGTTTTATAGGGGTACGATTTTTTCGCCCCTTATGGCTATATTATGAGGGGACTTTTCTCAAAACTGAATAAAGATTGGAAAGTCAGTCCGTTATCGGGCTGATTTTTCGTTTGTGAAAGTTTTGTAAAACTTTTGCCAGAACACCCAAAACAGGTTAACTTTTTACCCCCTCTTATTCCCTTATAAGTGAGGGGGTTTTTACATGGAGGTGATTTATGAGTAAACGAGACGAAAGACAAGAACGGCTTTTGCGATTCATCCGCAGGCGGAGCGGGCGGCGGTTTACCGTGGCGGTCATGGCAAAAGAGTTCGGCGTAAGCGAACGGACGATACAGGACGACCTTTCTTTGTTGGAAGCGTTCGGGCAAATCAGGCGCACGCCAAGCTATAACTCTCTGCACCGGCAAAACGGAAACATAATCGTCTATACGGGCAGCCGCAAGCGGCAATCTCAAAAAACGGACGAAGGATAAAATCAACACGTTGAGGGGTGAAGTCGGTTCAAACAAAAATGGAGCAAAAAGACCTATTTTTTGGAACAGGATAAGAAGTGAGACGCAGTTTGCGCCACACTTACATTCTCACGGCAAGGCGGGATACCCGCTTCCGTCCTTTGAAGGGTGAAATTTATAGCTTGCAAAAATGCCGTTGTAAGCCTTATATTGCGCGCATCGGTCAGGAAATCAAAGTAGTATTTCCCGTCGTTTACAAGCGAATTCATGCGCAGATACAGACTTATTGCGGCGTTGTTGCAACAAATAAATATGATATGGAGGTAATGTGTATATTTACAGCAACAATTCGGCAGTCAACATTGAACATCTCATTGCAGACGAGGTAAAACGGCTTTCAGCTCAGTTCGGAAAGAGTTTTCTCGATTGCGATGACATCATCAAACTTACGGGTTTAGGCAGGGACAATGTACGGGCACTTATGCGCAGCCGGCGTTTTCCTGTTACCAAAGTTGGAAAAAGACAGGTCGTGAGCATACTCAATTTTGTCGCATGGCAGATGAGCGAAAACGCAGGAGGCAACAATTATGCCGCGTAAAAAAGCCACATCAAAACGTGCAAACAACGAAGGCAGCGTCTATAAAAACAAGCGAGGACTTTGGGTGGCGCAGGCGACAATCGGCTATGATGAAAACGGCAAACAGATACGCAAAGCCGTTTCAGGCAAAACGCGTGCGGAAGCCATTGCCAACCTTGCCCCTTATCTTCCCAAAAACGGCGCCCGCAAACAGTTGATACAACAGAATATGTCTCTCCAAAATCATATGCAATTTTGGTTGATGAAGTACAAAAGGCGAACAATCGCGCCGCGCACATTTGAGCGGTACATAGTGAATGCGAAACGATATATTTACCCGTATATGGGGAATTACTTGCCGCAGAATATCTCCCCCAATCTGTTGCAGGATTTTCTCGGCGGTATGCTCGATAACGGCTATGCGCTCGATACAGTCAAGCATATCAAGTACCAGCTCGGACAATATTTTGAATACTGTATTGATGAGGAAATCATAGACAAGAACCCCGTGAACAAAGTACGCCTGCAATCACGGGAACGAAAGACAAAAGACGCCGCTGAAGAACAGGAATACAAAGCAATTCCCGAAGAACTGCGCGACCGCTTTTTACAGGCAATCGGTACAAGCGTACTGTTCAAACCGCTTTGCCTGACTTCTATGTTTGCAGGCTTGCGCATCGGAGAAGTGCTTGCTCTCAAATGGAAAGACTTCGATGAAAAGAACAAGACGCTTTCCGTCGTCCGCACACAGACGGTAGAGCCGACCTTTGACGAAAACGGAAACATTACCAAGCGGGAATACGTCGTCGGTAAGACAAAGACGGCAGGCAGCGTGCGCGTTCTGCCTATTCCGGATTTACTTGTCGAAGCATTGAAAGAATGGAAAAAACTGCGCGTAATGCAGGAGCTGATGACCAAAGCTCCCGTGAGCAAGGCTGACGATTTTATCTTTGCCAACAACAACGGAGAAATGCGTTCCTACCACGGCACACGGACAATGTTTATGCGGCTTTTGAAAAAGCACGGATTAGAAGATGCGGGCATTCATTTTTATAAGTTGCGACATACCTTTTCCAATACGCTTTTTGAAGCGCAGGAAAATCCGAAAGTTATCCAAACGCTCATGGGGCATAAAAAGGTAGAAACGACGATGATCTACAACACCGCTACGACAAATAAATATTTGCAGAAAGCGGTCGATGTGTTTGACGAGCGGTATGCTCCGAGCGAGCAACAAGTTACGGCGGCACAACCGTCTGAAAAATCGTTTGCTGCGATTTCAGACGAAAACGAAGAAAGCCACGGCGACCAATTCCTGCAAAATGTAGCGCGGCTTATGGACGAGTATGGCGTATCCACTTTGGACGAACTTATGGAAGCCATGGACGACGACCATCCGAAACCGCGACGAACAAAAGATTTTGAAATGTAGCAAATAAGTAAAAGCCATCGCCCGTTAAGGCGGTGGCTTTCATCATATTCAAAAGGAATAAAAAGCTGTTTGCTATTGTTTGCTACCGAACCCGAAAAAGGCAGTTTCAAAGCGATTTTGACCGTCTGAAAAACGGCTTTTCAAATTCCGCAGAAAGTGGAATTAAGAACTGATAAAAATAGCAAAAAATGTTTGCTACCGTGTTTGCTATTGATTTTGTGTTTTTCCTTGATTGTGTAAAACAGTGCCAAAAATAAAGAAAAAACCACAATATCTTGTGGTTTTCCTGTGGAGCTGTTAGCGGGATTTGAACCCGCGACCTCGTCCTTACCAAGGACGTGCTCTACCTACTGAGCCATAACAGCAAATGAAGTTTTTGCCGAATTTTGAGGGGGTTCGGCTTACCCCGCTTTTCGCCCCGATATTCCTTACCAAGGACGTGCTCTACCTACTGAGCCATATCAGCATATTGAGTTTTGCGCCGATTTTAAAGGGAATTCAGCTTACCCGTTTTTCGCCCCGATATTCCTTACCAAGGACGTGCTCTACCTACTGAGCCATAACAGCATATCGAATTTTCGCCGATTTTTGAGGGATTTCGGCTGCCCCGTTTTGCTGCCGTGATTTTGCCCGCACAGAGCTGAAAAGTCCGACTATGCCGCAAAGATAAGCAAACAAATTTAAAGCTATTGAATTATAGCCAAATCAATAAAAAATGTCAAGTTATTTATTAATATATTTGAAAATTGTTTAAGCTGCGTCCCGTCTGCCGCATTCGGAATATTGTCTGCACAGCAAGCTGCGTCTAACCGGCCTAAAATCCCTGTCCGCAAAAAATTTCTACCGCTCCGACTTTCGCGGCGGCGACAAAATCGTTTGAGAAGCGAAATCGGCCCGAAAAAAAGCCCCCTGCAAAGGGGGCTTCCGCGCCTTCAAAGCAAATTCGGGGAAAACAATTCGGGCGCGCGTGTGTGCGTTGATTCAACGGGACAAGGTTTCCTCGTAGCCGTTTTCGTAGGTATATATATTTTCGGTTTCCGTCTGTTGAATGAAAAAGCTCCCTCTTTCACTGTCGGTTTTGTAAGTCACTCTGAGCCGATTGTTTTTGTCCTTTATTACATGATATTTGGTTTTTGAATATCCGTCTCCGCTGTCGGACTTAAATTGCATTGTCAGTCCTTTGTCGTCGTCGTCATCCTCAAACTCGGGGTCTTCCCACTCTACCTTTGTTTTTGACACCAGGCGTCCGTTTTCGTAAATGGAATATTCGTACTCTATTTCATCGCTTTCGACGGCTTGCTCTACCTTTACGTAATTGTCGGGTGTGTCAAAAGAACGCGTAACAAATTCCATTTCCGTCTCGATTTCCGTCCCTTCTCTCTCGGTTTCGTACTTTCCGCTGACCTCAAAAACATATTCGCCCTTTACAAGCACGCCCGTCACTTTGGAACTGATTTCCACTTCCTCCACGCCGTCGTCTATTTCCGTTTCCGTTTTTGTATCTGTTTCGTCAAAATACATTACGTACTGCTCGCCCGCGACGTAAGCAATCAGCTTTTTCTGATAAACCGCAAATTCGCCGTCCTTCGATTCGTCGGGCTTTTCAAGCTCGGCGTTAAGAGCATTTCCGGAAATCAGCCCGTCGAACATATTGACGTAACGATTGAAAGAATCCATGTCCCGCGCGATTTCCTCAGGTCTGCCCGCCGTTTCGCCGGAATCGTTTTCCGTCTCCGCAACGTACAGTCCCGACGCGCCCACGCGTGCCGAAGCGAAATAACTGCCGTCTGCCGACACGCCTGCATAAATGTCGGACGCGTCCGCGCTTTGTTGTAGATAGTTGGCTCCCGCAATTGCCGAAACAAGATATACGTTTCTGTAACTTTCCGTAGCATTCTTACCGTTGCAGCCTGTCAAGGCGAAAGCGCCGAAAAGCACGGCTGCGACGGTAAGAACAAGCATAAATTTCTTCATATATGTCTCCTAAAAAAATTTTGTTTTGTTCGAACACTTATCTTACAACGCTGCGCGGTAAAAATTCCAACAAAGCTCAAAATTTTTTGAAATAAAAAATCCGAAAGGGACTTTAAGTCTCTTTCGGAAATTTTTTCAAGCTTCTTACTTTATTTCGATGCTTCTTGCGGAGTTTTTGCGCGCCTGCGCTTCGGTCGGAAAAGTCACCTTGAGAGTTCCGTTTTCATACGACGCGGAAATATCCGTCTCTTCAACGCCGCTGCCTACGTAAAAGCTCCTCGAAAAGCTGCCGCTTCTCCTCTCTCTGCGTATAAAGCGTCCCTTTTCTTCGCTTTCCTTGCTTTCGTCGCGTTTCGCGCTCACCGTAAGGTATCCTTCGCTCAACTCCACGGAAATATCGTTTTTGTCAAAGCCCGGCATATCCGTCTCGATGATTACGCTGCCGTCCTTTTCGCGTATATCCGTCTTGGGCGAAAACTCTCCCATACTCCAAAACGGACGGAAAAACTCGTCAAAATCATTTGCCGCCAAATTTGCTCTGTTGTCTCTGTTATTCAAATAATACTTCATACTTCAATCTCCTTTTTGATTTTTATTTTGGCAATCTAGTATGGAACTTGTTAGCACTCTCTATGCTTGATTGCTAACTTTATTATAATCCTTTAAAAATCGATGTCAAGCGTTTTAAAGGAACTTTTTAATAATTTTTTCCCTTTTAAAAATTATTACTACTTAAATGCGGAAAAATTAAAAAAAATTCGGAGAGCGCTTCGCCCTCCGGAAAAAACTTCTCTTCAAATATATTTGAGCACGTCGGAGTCCAAACGCAGCAATTTGCAAACTGCGACTGCGTCCTTAGGCACGCCTTTGGTTTTGTCCTCCACTTTTACCAAGCCGTAATCCATATACCGCGCCACAAGCTCCGCCCCGTCCGCGCCGCATTCGATTTCTCTGTCAAGACTTGCCAAATCCGCTCCCGACAGTCCTTTGACCTGATAAAGCGCGTTGGCGTCCGCCGACACGCCGTCAAAATGGGTTGTCAATATAAAAATACCGTTCATTTCGTTTAGCGCACGCTCCGCCGCGCGGAAAATACGGCTTCCCTCCTCGAAATTGGTGCCGCCCGCAAATTCGTCCATAAGGCAGAGACCGTACTCTCCGCTTTTCAGCTTTTGCATAACCGAATTGAGCCTGACGATTTCACCGCCGAAGGTTGACAGTCCTCTGTCCACCGACTGCATATTTTCATTCAAAATTTCCACAAACCCGAAAAGCGGCACTGTCGCCTCCGACGCGTAGACGAAAAAGCCCGCAAGCGCAAGAAGCACGTTGAGCGCGACGGTCTTCAACGCCACGCTTTTGCCGCCCATGTTGGCGCCGGTTATCAGCGTAACTCCTCTTTCCGCTTCTATGGACACAGGCGTGAACGCCGCTCCTCTCAAGCCGAGCTTTTCCGCCGTCTCGGGATTTGTCAGCTCCTTCAAACGCAGTTTGTCTCCCGAAACGGACGGTTTGACGGCGTTTGTGGCGTAAGCAAGCCTCGCTTTGGCAAGCGTCAAATCCAATCTGCCCGCAAGAGAGCTGTTGTAGGAAAAATCCTCCGCAAAAGGTCTGAGCAAAGAACACAGCTTTGCGCGCGCCTCTTCAAGCGCGGCTTCCTCCCGCGCCGCCGCTTCGAGATGAGCTTGCTTTGCGGCTGCGAGTCGCTCTTCGTTTTCCGCGCGCGCAAGCGCGGCGTTTGCCGCCTCCTTGTCCCTGCGCGCGGCAAACAGCTTGTCCGAAAGCCCGTCCTCCACAAAAAATCCCTCGCCCTTGTCCGCTTTGAGCAAATCGAACGCCTCGTCGGTATTTCTGAAAACAAAATCTTCAAGCCCGTATTCCGCCGACAGATTTGCGGCAATTTCCGCCGCCTGTCTGACAAGCCGCAAAAAGGCTTTGAGCTCGAAAAGCTCCACCTCGTCAAGCGTCGTATGGGACAGTCTCGCAAACGTATTGTGCAAATCCTTAAGATGAAAAAACACGCTTTCCAGACGTGAAACCTCCTTTGAGCGGCAGGCGACCGCTTTTTTCAGTCTTTCCACGTTTTCCAGCTCGGTCAACAGCTCCGCTTTTTTGTCCGGCGCAAAAAACTCCGCTTTTTTGAGTGCGTTTTTGCCCGGCGCCGAGTAAGGCTCCGCTTTGTCCAGAATATATTTGAATCCGCAAGCGCTCTTTTGGGAAAAACTCAGCTTAATCATTTTGTCACCTTAATGTTTTTTACGTTGAAAACAGGTACGTTCACGGCGTCTCTCATCTTTTTTTCAAAAGTCGCGGCGTCGTATTCGTAGCCGAAAGCGGAAAAGGGATTTACCGCGACGGCAAGCAACGCGACCTTTTTCAGTTGCAGCAGCTTTCCGCCGTCGGCAAAGAATTTTTCCGCCGCGCTCCTGTCCGCAAGCACGTTTGCGCCGTTTTCCACGACAAGGGGCACGGACAGCTCCGCCGCCGTATCCATCGCCCATTTGCGCTCGTTTGTAAGAGCGCCGGGCACGAAAATCAACCGTGTGTTTTCGGCGGGCTTAACCGACTTGTCAAGCGGCACAATCCCGTTTTCCGTCAAAGCGCACGCCGCCTCCGCTTTTTCAAGCCGCGCCGCCGTGTCGGGGTTTAAAGCGTCCGATTGCAGCAAACGTACGGCAAACGCGGTTTCGGCGACGGTAAAATCCATGTCCGCAGACAGACTTGCGCCCGAAGCAAGCACCGCGGCGTCCGCCACCTCGGGCGAACAGAGAGACTTGCGCCCCAACGCGCCGTCGAAAAACACAATGCGCGCGCCAAGTCCGAAAAAAATTTTTTTAAGCTCCGCAAGCTGCGCCACAATGGACGGTCCCGCTATCTGCACAAAACCGTCCGAAAGAGCGCGGAAAACGACAACCTCGCCGAGAGGCGTGGGAAAGCCCGTCGCGCACAGTATTTCCCTCGTGACGGTACAAAGCGGCAAAAGCCCCTTGGCAGTAGCCGCAATATCCCCTTTTTTAAGAAAAACCTCGGGCTTTGCCACATCGAACACCACGTCGTTGCTTTCGCCGTCTCTGCCTATGCTGGTTACGGCGACGCCGACGCCGTGCGCGTGAAAAGCGTCGAGAAACGCATTGAGAACGGTTGTTTTTCCCGCGTTTTTGCTCATGCCGGCAATGCAGACGCTTTTAAAGCCCTCTGCCTCTCGAAAAAGATTCATAAAAAACTCCGATACCGATATTTTACCCTTTCTCGAAGCGTATTGTCAACTCAAAAGAAAAGCAGCGTCTTTATTTGCTAAAAACTTGCTTTTCATATATAATTGATTACGGAACGAAATAAATGAACGAAAAAATAAACGCGCTCGTAAAACGGCTGAAAAAGGGTAAAACCCGATATTTCGACGAATTTTACGACCTTACAAAAAAAGCGGTGTATTTCACCGTTTTCAAAATTCTCGGCACAGCCGCCGAAAGCAACGACGTTATGCAGGACGTATACGTGTCCTTTCTTAACCGTCTTGACGATATAGACGAAAACGGCGCGTATGCGTATCTCGTCGCCTCGGCAAAAAACAAGGCGCTTAACGCGCTCAGGCAAAAGAAGCGCCTGCTTGCGCTTGACGAAACGCGCGATTTCGCCGATTTAAAGCAAGAAATCCCCGACGATATGCCCTTGCTTAAACACGCGAAAAAAATTCTTTCCGAAAAAGAGTGGGAGCTGTTGGAATTATGCGTGGTTTTCGGGTATAAAAGAGTGGAAGCCGCAAAATTGCTCGGCGCGCCCGTTTCCACGGTGAATTGGCAGTATAACAACATACTGAAAAAACTTGGCAAATCTTTTAAAGAGGTGTACGATGTCCGAGATTGAAAAAAAATTAAAACGCGAAATGGACGCCAAAGTGCCCGACTTAAAGGAAAAAATCATGGCGGAAGCGTTCCCCGAATCCGCCGTGCGGCAGCCTCGCGGAAAAAGCGCGCCGTTTGCTTTGAGACGCGCAATTTACTCCGTCTGTATAGTGGTAGCCCTCGCGGCGATAATAATAACCGCCGCTCTGCTCACTCCTCCTCCGGGAGGCACAACCGTAGTCGTGAGCATAAACCCGCGTGTGGAATTTGTGCTTGACGACGATACGATAGTTTCTCAAAAGGGACTGAACGAGGACGGCGTCACCTTGCTTCTCAACGACAATTACGTGGGCATGAACATAAATCAGGCTGTGGATAAGCTTTTGGGACGCGCCAAATCTCTTGGCTTTTTAAAGGACAACCGCACGGTCAAGCTTGCGGTAAATTACAGCAACGGCAAAAGAGCGGAAAAGGAGTATCGGGAGTTGTCCGCGCTCATCACGGATTTCCTTTCAGCAAATCTCAGAGGAGCTTCTCTCGCCCTTCTTACCGAGGACGAATTGGAGGACATAATAGACAGCTACGACGAAAAGGCGCTTAACGGTTTTCAAGAGCGGCAGCTTGCGGAGTTCCGCGAAAAGCTCGCGCAGGTCATACGGACGAAAATGAACGGGCTTGACGAGCTAAAAGACCTTGTAACCGAACAAATTTCCGCCTGCGGCGTTACGGACAGAAAAGAAAGAATCCCCGAAACTGTGATTGCGGATATAAACGGCGCGCTCAAAGACTTTCTTTTCGAGTTCCCGAGCGAAATCAGCCTGCTTTCGGAAAAGGCAAAATTTGAAGACCTTGAAGAGTTGACGGAAGAAATCGACGACGTAAAGGAAGACTTAGCCGACGCCCTGGAAGAAATCGACGAGGGGCATGAGGACGATTTGAAAGACAGAATCGAAGACCTGTTTGAAATCGCGTGGGAGCTTATGAATCCCGACGACGACTGAAAACAGACAAAAAGCTTAAATAAAGAGCGGACGAAAATTCGCTCTTTTTTCTTGCGCAAAAAATAACATTATGCGGCAAAATCTTTTCTCCGCTTGACAATTTCGGTTATTTTTGTTATATTTTCTTAGTACATCGGAGATTAAAAATGTCTTATCAATTTGACGGAGAATTTATCGAAAAGTTTTATTTGACCTTTACCATGCTCGCTTACGAAAGCAACCGCCGTTTTTACCCCGTCGGCGAGGTGGTAGGTCCTATGGACAAGTATAAATTTACCCGCAACGAGGTCGATATGCTGTTTTTCCTCAACTCATGCGTGGACAAAAAGGTCAAACCGCAACACGATTTCAAGGATATAGACATGAACATACTCAATCAGTACATACCTCCGCGCGTTTCCATGGCAACCACCTGCCGCAGTGTGGAAAAGCTTGTCCAAAACGGGCTTGCGGAAAGATATTATCTCAACAACAACCGCAAAACAGTCTACGTCAGAGCTACGGAAAAGGGTATCAGACTCAAAGAGGAGCATTGGGAGTTTTCGGTTCAGAATATAAAGAAACTTTTTGACGCCGCTTTTTCCTTAGAGGAGGGCGAAGAAATGCTTGACACCATATCACGTCTGTTGGAAATGACAAAAAGACTTCCGGCAGGCAAAATCGACTAATCACAGGGAGCCAAAAAGCTCCCTGTTTTTTTATTTACCGAATGGAGATTTAACTATCTTTTTAACATCCCCTGATTTTTTGCGACGCAATATATGGCTGATATTGACATTTATAAAAAAAATTTATCGAAAATGTGAATTTACAATCGAATTACGGCAAAATATTTCACAATTTAATAATCGCCTGCTATTGACAAATATATTTTCCGTAAAGTATAATTTTTTTATCGGTAACCCAATGAAATTTTTTCTTCAAACGCTATTTCACATATGATTTTAATAATTAAAAAAGGAGGGTTTTAATTATGATTTAATTTTCAATTATCGAAATTTTTAATCAACATTTTCTTTATTTAATTTATCAAAAAAAAAGCAAAGGAGAGAAATTTATGAAAAAAGCATTTAAAATTTTAAATGTTGTGTGCATTGTAACAATTTTGTTGTTATCAGTTTTTTCAACCTTATCGCCAATTATCGATACAAGCCCGAAAAATATAATCAAAGCCTACGAACAACCTTTTTCTCATGACTGTAAAAATTCGGCAAAAACAGAACAAGAAGAATCAAATGAATTGATAGACTGCAATTCGCCCCACATTTCAATTCCCGCCGTTATCAGCAGTTGTATTTCGGGGTGTACAGAGGATACCTGCAACGGCTATAAGTACAGCGGGGCTCATTACGGAGCAAATACAATTCCTTTCACCATCGACCAATCCGCTATAAACGAGGGGTTGGAAGAAATGATTATGGAAGCCGTCAATTTATGGAACAGCGCAACAATATATGATACGGCAACTCCTATTGTCAATTTGCAGAGAAACGGTACATCTACGGGAGAACGCCCTGTCTGCAACTTGATGTATATGTCAGAAAGACCTGCCGGTATAAGCTCTGATACTAACGCAGTGTTCCAATACGGTTACAGAGCGAATGAAGGACATTTTTTACCGAATTCCGCCGGAAATTTCCGGATTTTGATTTTTGACACAGGTAAAGACGTAAATATAATAGCGCACGAGTTAGGTCATCTGTTGGGACTGTCGGATTTGCCAACACACAATGTCCTCATGGGATACAAAAGCTACGGCATGCAATATCAGGACATTCAAGGGGCGGCGCTTTTCAATTTGAGGCACACTTCGCATACTTTTTACAGATACATAGACTTGGGCGAAGGCATAGAAAAACGATACAGACATATTTGCTTTTATTGCGACGGATATGAAGACAAAAGCAGTATAGCGTCAGGCGCCGAACTGTTGGTACAAAGCCCTTACATATGCTCGTCGCACTCCTATCAGTCAATGGTTTCCGTCACAGACAAGCAATGGGACAGATGCACCGATTGCTATAAAGTAAGATTGGCAAAAGGCGATTTGTATTATGATAGTTTAGAAACGCATCCAAGTTCTCCCGTATATATTTTTTCTAGCCTATCAGTAAGCGGGTTAATTGACGAAAACAAAAGCAATTTAATCATCCCCGACGTAATAGACGCGCAGGCAGTGGTTCGTATCGAAGATTCCGCATTTGCAGGCAATACCGAATTGAAAAATATTACTTTACCCAAACTTTTGACAAGCATAGGCAACTCAGCGTTTTTTAATTGCACGGGATTGACAGTTGTCGAATTGCCGAGCCACTTGTCAAGCATTGAAGCTTATGCTTTTCAGCAATGTACCAATTTAACAAAAATCAATATACCTTCCAGTGTCACGAATATCAGTTGGGCACCATTTATATTTTGTTCAAAGCTGACAATATATGTGGAGCTATCAAGCGCTCCCGCAACAGGTTGGGACGAAACATGGAATGTTTCCAAAGTCACTTATTCGTTTGACCCTCCCGACGTCATTTATTCTTATCATACTGTAATTTGGGGAGCAAAATTTTGAACGACAAAATACAATATACTGCCCCATTATAATTATTCAGATTGATATTGAAATAATTTTAAATTTAAACTAGGGAGGGAAAAATGAAAAACAAAGAACTGTCGGACAAATACTGTTCCCGATTTGTGGCGGAGGGATTGATAAAATCCGCGCTGTGCGCTTCTACGCTCGGCTTTGCACTCAGTCTGATTTCGGCAATAGTTTCCCTGTCGACGGGAACAAAACTGATTTGGCTGTCGGCGCTCTTGTTTTTAGCCGCCGACGCAGTAGGAATCCCCTTGTTTTACTACGCAAAATTTCGCCCGAAAACAATGCAAATGGCGAACAGGTTGGACAAATCGGGCTTGCAGGAGCGAGTTGTCACAATGCTCGAGCTTGCCGACGAGCAAACGACGCTTGCAGAAATGCAGCGCAGCGATACGGAAAAACAGCTTGAAGCCTCAAATCCCAAGCGCGTCAAAATCATTATTCCCGTTTCGCAGATTGTATGGCTTTTGGCGACTGCTTTGGTTTCGCTGTCCCTAAACGTATTTGCCGCGTTTTACTCCGGTTGCCGCCACGACTGGGGCGACTGGATTGTGACTCAACCTGCAACTTGCGTTTCGGCAGGTCAAGAGGTCAGGTTCTGCAAGAAAGAGCCGTCGCATTTTGAGAAACGCCCTATTGCCGTCAATGACGCGCACGACTGGGCGGACTGGGCTGTGAGCGTACCCGCAAAGGCGGACGAATACGGAGAGGAAACAAGAATCTGCAAAAACTGTTCCGACCACATTGAACGGAGAAAGATTTTTCCGTCGGGTTCGGAAGGACTGCATTTCTCCGAAACGTCGACTTATATCTCGGCAAATAAGCCTGTAACGGGTTATGCCGTATCGAAAGGGAGCGCGCTCGCTTCGGAAATTTATATTCCCGCGGTTTTCAACGAAAAGCCGGTTATTTCCATTGCTTTTTCGGGGTTTGAAAACTCCCGACATTTGGAGAGCCTGCATTTGCCCGAGGGACTGATTTTCATTGACGTGCGGGCGTTCGCCAACTGTATTTCTCTCAAAAGCGTAACAATCCCGTCAAGCGTAACGCTGTTGCACTGCAACTCTTTTCTATATTGCGAAAGTCTTGAAAGCGTGGTAATTGAGGACGACCGGCAAACTGTGATAATATATCAAACGGCTTTTGCATACTGTAAAAATCTCAAATCGGTAACCTTGCCGGAGAACGTATGTTTGTACGACGACGCGTTTGAGGGCTGCACTGCATTGAGCGACATTTATTATAACGGCAGCGAGGAAAGATGGAGCGAGATAGCCGCAAACTGCGGCGAGGAGCTTTCAAGCGTAACGGTGCATTTTTCAAAGGAATCCTCCGCTCCTCAAAAAAGCGAAAGCCTTTTTAGCGTCGCCGCCCTTTTGTCAAAACGAAAATTTTTTTAGCGGAGGAGAAGTTTCAAAGCTGATTTTTCCGTTAAAACGCCCGTTAAAAAATTTCTTTAAACCAAAAAAGGAGCTTTTCAAGCTCCTTTTTGTTTTCAACCGTCAAAGCGAATGAATCGCCCTGCCCTCGCTTGCAAGCACGGCTTCGCCTATGCTTTCTTCAACGGTCGGGTGCGGGCGGATAACTCTTTCAAGCTCCTCCTTGCCCATTCCGTTTGCAAGCGCCAAAGCAAGCTCGCCTATCATGTCCGTCGCTCTGTCACAGTAAAGTGTCGCCCCCAGCAGCTTTTGAGTTTTTTTGTCGAACACCAGCTTGACAAAGCCCCTTTCCCTGCCGGCAATCAGGCTTTTGCCGTTTGCGCCCAAAGGAAATTTGCCTACGCTCACCTCATAGCCCGCCTCCGTCGCCTTCTGCTCCGTCAGCCCTACCGCGGCGATTTCGGGCACGGTATAAATGCAGGAGGGCACGACCTTTAAATTGACGCCGTTGCGCCGCCCCGCAATCAAATCGGCGACGTATTCGCCCTGCGCCGCCGCGTTGTGCGCCAGCATCATGCCGCCGACGCAATCGCCGATTGCCCAAATATTTTCGACGTTTGTTCTGAAATTTCCGTCGGTCAAGACAACTCCGCGCTCGGTTTTTACGCCTGCCTTGTCAAGCGCGAGAGATTCGGTAAAGGCGCGTCTGCCCGTGCATACCACGACAAGTCCCGCCTCGACGGCGTTTTCCCCCTTTGCGGTGTTGAAAATTACTCTGAAACCGTCGGAGGTTTTTTCAACCCTTGTCACAGCCGCGCCGCAGTTGACGGACACGCCCTTTTTTTTGAGCGCAAGCGCGAGATACTGACTCACGTCCTTGTCCATATTGAGCAAAAGTCTGTCAAAATACTCTATGACGAAAACCTTTTTGCCAAGCGACGAAAGAAACTCGGCAAATTCAACTCCGATTACTCCGCCGCCCACTATCGCCGCGGACTCGGGGATTTTGTTGCTTCCTTCAAGAAGATAATCGCTGTTTACGCACAGTTCGCTTCCCTCCGCTTTAAGCGCGGTGGGCACGCTGCCTGCCGCGATGATTATGTCGTCGGCAGTATATTCTTCGCCGTCGGCGACGACGGTTTTTGCGTCCTTGAAGCTCGCGAAAGCGTTGACGACGGTGATCTTGCGCGCTTTAAGCAGCTTTTCCACTCCTCCCCTGAGCTTGGCAACCACCTCGTCGCGCCGTGCGTACATTTTGTCAAGGTCGTAGCCGCAAAACTCGGCGTTTACGCCGACAGACGCGGCTTCGCGCACCGTACACAGCGTCTCCGCGCCGTGAAGAAGCGACTTGGTGGGAATACAGCCTCTGTTGAGACAGGTGCCGCCCACCTGTCGGCTTTCAAACAAAACAGTTTCCAGACCGTTTTGCGCGCACCTGATTGCTGCGGTGTATCCGGCGGGACCTCCGCCGAGAATCATAACCCGAAAATGCTTACTCATTTTTCCGTCTCCTCGAATAATCTTATTATGTCGCGCGACATCGCGCCGTCCGGCTTGAAATCCGCAATAAACGCGCCTTCAAGCCGTTTGTTTATCCTGACAATTTCCTCCGCGTCCATAGCGTCGCTGAAAATAAACAGCTCCTTTACTCTGCCTGCCTCCTGTTTGTAAATCAGCTCCACTCCGCCCCAGTCGAAACGCGCCCTCCTGACGATATATCCGTCGCTTTGGTCGCGCACCCTGTTGAGCAGCCACTCCTTTGACGAAAGCATGGCTTTCATGCGCGCATTTTCCGCGTTGAACGCTACCTTAATCTCCTGCGCGGGCACGCCGTAAATTTCCTCCGCCGCGCTCCTGATTTCCTCTATAAGCGCGCGTTTTTCGATATTTCCGTTCAACTCGGAAAGGTTGAGCACCCGCGCCGAAACGGATTTTACCCCCTTGGAGTCGAGCTTGACCTTGTCCACGTTGAGAACACGCGTCATGACTTCGATATCCGTGTTTATCAGCACGGTGCCGTGATGGAGTCCGAAGCCGTTTTCCCGCAAAAACGCGTTGCCTGAAAATTTTCTGCCCTCCGCGAGAATATCGTTTCTGCCGCTCACCACGGCGCGTATACCCCATTTTTCGAGAGAGCGGACAATAATGGACAACTGTTTTTTAACGTCGTAAACGCCCTCTTTTGCCACAAAAGTAAAATTCAGATTGTTCCTGTCGTGATAAACCGCGCCGCCCCCGGTAAGCCTGCGCGCGAGACGACCGTCTATGCTTTTGAGCGCGTCGAGGTTGACCTCTGAAAAAGCGTTTTGATTTTTGCCTATAACCACCGTCCTGTCGTTGCTCCAAAGAAAAATCCTCAAAGCGTCGTCGGGACACGATTTTAGCAACCCGTACTCGAAGGCTATGTTTTCGTATACGTCGAGACTGTCGCCGACAAAAAACTCGATTCTTTTTGCCATAAATCTCCTGCTTCTTTTCAAGCTCTAATATCTTTTCACAAAACTCTTCGTTTGTCAATCGTTCTGCCCTTTTGCACGTCAATAAAGTTGTAAAACTTTTTGCACTGTGCTAAAATTGAAGCAAGGAGAATTTCTGCAATGACTAAATATTCACATCAGAACGCGGTTGACTTGTTTGTCAGAATGGTTCAGGTAGACAGTCCGTCTTTTTCGGAATCGGCAATGGTCGATTTTATCGAAAACGAGGTCAAAACATTGGGTTGGGACTGCAAGATTTTGCGCCAACGCATAAATATGCGCGACCTAGAAGATGACGTGAAGGAACGTCTGCCCGCCGACGAGCTTGAAAAGGAAACGGAGCAAATACAGATTGTCATAGAAGCCGACGAAGCGGGCAAAGACAAGGCTCCCGTTTTCTTTGCCGCGCACATCGACACGGTGGAACCCGGCAAAGGCATCAAGCCCGTCTTTACCGACGACGGCAAAATCACCTCCGACGGCACTACCGTGCTCGGAAGCGACGACAAATCGGGAGTTGCCGCCATAATGGCTGCCGTTGACGAAACGCTTAAATCCGGCAAGCCTCACGGAAAAATCGTGTTGGTTTTTACCGCGTTGGAAGAAAAGGGACTGCTCGGCGCGCGCTTTGTACCCATAAAGGATTTGGGAGTAAAATACGGCTTTGTTTTCGACACGGTCGGCAGCGTCGGTCTGGCTGTGGAGCGCGTACAGCACTCCTACGGAGTAACAATCAATATGCAGGTTGCCGACATCGCCAATCATGCAAACGGCGCGCTCAAGCCCAACGCTCTGACATACGCCTGCGAACTAATCAACGAATTGCCCAAAGGCGTGATAAACGAGGAGGACTACACTTTCAGCCAAATAACCTCCCTCAAAACCACAAACGAGCCGGGATATATGGTGCCCGACAAGGCGGAAATAAAGGGCACGATAAGAAGCTTTATTCCCGAAGAGGCGCTGACGTTGAGAAAACAGTACGAGGCGATTATCAAGCGCTTCAAAAGAGAAAACCTCACCGTCACCTACAAGCTCGGTTCTCTCAAAACAATGGGCTACGACCACTCCAAGACGGAAATAGGCAATCTTATGTTGGGCAACGCGCAAAAGATTTTCGAGGAAATGGGAATCGAATTTAAGCGCGGAAGAACGGGACTCGGCGGACACGACGCAAGCGTTTACGTCAAAGAGGGCGTGCCTACGCTTGTGTTGAGCTGCGGTATGCAGAACATTCACACCACCAAGGAATGGATTTACGTCGAGGATTTGCACAACTGCACGGAACTGATAATGCGCTTGATTGACAAGGCATAATTATAAAAATATTCGGACTGCGCTCTTGACAGGACTCAATACCGATATAAAATCGAACTACGGACGAATCGGCTCCCCGATTCGTCCGTATACGTTATTTGTTTTATTTTTCGGGAGGAGTGTGGTATGATATGAGCGTATTAACCGAAAGCCTTGAAAAACTGCTCTGTGATTTTTTGAGTCTGAACGAGAATGATTGGGTATTATGGACGGCTCAGCCCAACGATTGGAACGACGATTGCGACAAATTCAACGGATGTTTCTTTGTCGTCAAAAATATGCCCCGCTACCCGCAACACGCAAATTGCAGATGCACGCTTAAAAAAATAAATCAGCCTGTCCCCTATGTGACCGCAAACGCCGATTGCGACATCAGAAAATTTTCCGAATATATTTTTGCCGACACGCACAACAACGGAAAAAAGTCATTGTTTGAAAATTGGGGTTACGCAAAAAAAGACAGCGAACTTTTAAGGCAGCTTTTTGTCAGTCAGGCTTTGCAGAAATATTGCGCGGGCGATTATCAACTGAAAGGCACAAACGATTTTTGCGCAAAAATAGAAATAATAATTGATTTGCCTGTCAAAAACGGAAGCATTCGTTCAATTAAAAGCGGGTGGAAATTATATCCTTACGGAAAAATCATTTTGTCTACGCCGTTTTCCGGATTTGCGGCAAAGGAGGATTAAATGGACAAATATACGGACAACAGTCTTGTCGAGCCTATGGATGCGGTTATACTGCTCAACGACAACTATGCAAATGCGGGACTTAAAAAGGGATTTATAGGCGTGGTTGTAGACAATCTCATTAAAACTCACAACATCATACTTGCAGATTTTTTCAATCCCGTAAACGGCAAAGATATAGCCGTTCTTGCGGAAATAAAAAAGGAAGATTTCAGAGTGATTTCCTCCTCGTCGGACGACCAACGCGCCGTTAGAGCCTTTAAGGCTTTGTTTGCATAAGCTATGGACAAATATACGGACAACAGTCTTGTCGAGCCTATGGATGCGGTTATACTGCTCAACGACAACTATGCAAATGCGGGACTTAAAAAGGGATTTATAGGCGTGGTTGTAGACAATCTCATTAAAACTCACAACATCATACTTGCAGATTTTTTCAATCCCGTAAACGGCAAAGATATAGCCGTTCTTGCGGAAATAAAAAAGGAAGATTTCAGAGTGATTTCCTCCTCGTCGGACGACCGACGCGCCGTTAGAGCCTTTAAGGCTTTGTTCCCGAAAGGTTAAAGGAAATCATATAGACACAAACGGGTAAAATATGCTAAAATAGGAGGCAAGGAGCAAAAAGATGAGAGAAAAAAAGACGGTGGCGGCTTTTATGTACGACTTCGACAATACTCTGTCCACAAAGGACATGCAGGAGTACGCCTTTATTCCAAGCATAAACATGGACGCAAAGGATTTTTGGGCGGAGTCCAATATGTACGCGAAAAAATATAACATGGATTCCATTCTCGCCGCAATGTATCTCATGACCGTCAAATCGCGCGGAACGGCAAACGCCTCGCGCTCCAACCTCATAGAACAGGGAAAGACCGTGGAGTTTCACAAGGGGGTGGACAGTTGGTTTGACAGGATAAACGAATTCGGGCGCGCAAACGGCGTGGAGGTCGAGCATTACATAATCAGCAGCGGCATAAAGCCGATAATAGAAGGCACGAGCATAGCGAGACACTTCAAGCAGATTTTCGCCTGCGATTTCGTTTACGACGAATCGGGAAAACCCGAGTGGCCCGCAATCGCCGTCAACTATACAAGCAAATTGCAGTTTCTTTATCGCATAAACAAAGGTATTTGGGATATATGGGACAACAAAAGGCTCAACGCCCACATGGACGAAGAAGACAGACCGGTGCCCTTTTCCAATATGATTTACGTCGGAGACGGACTGACGGACGTTCCGTGCATGAAGCTGACGCGGCAGAACGGAGGCTATTCGATAGGCGTTTACGACCCGACCAAAGAGGGAAACCGTATAGGCAACAGCTATCTCATGACCGACGACAGGGTAAATTTTTACGTCAAGGCGGATTACTCCGAGGGCAGCGAGTTGGAGGAAATAGCCAAAATGATTCTGCTCAAAATAAGGACGGAAAGCATACTTGAAAGAATAACGGAAAGACACGCAAAAAGCGTTTCAAATATTTAAAAGCAAGGGGACTGCATTTGCAGTCCCTTGTTTTTCAACCTCAAAGCCCTAACGCGGCTTTTGCGCGTTCCAGGTGCGCGGTCATCGCCTCAACCCCCATTTCATATGCCTTTACCGCTTCGCTCGGCTTGTAATAGACTATTTCGCAGCCCCTTTCCATAGGAACCGTGTAGTCCGCCTCGCAGAAACAGCCGCGGCGGCAGCTTTCCCAATCCATGAGGTCAAACGCGCGGGAAAGCATCATCACCATATTTTTAGGGCGCATGACGCCCGGGTCGGTGCTCGTGTTGATTGCAAGCGTCTTGTCCATACCCTTTTCTTTTAGGATACTTACGGGTATGCGCTCCTTTACGCCTCCGTCCACAAGCAGCATATTGTCCTTTTTTACCGCCGCGAACAGTCCGGGTATTGATATGCTTGCCCTGATTGCGTCAAGAAGCGGACCTTTGTCGATGTAAACGGTTTTTCCCGTGACGATATCCACCGCGGTGGCGACAAACGGCGTTTTCAAATCCTCAATCAAAACTTCTCCGCAAAGTCCTTTGAGATAACGCACGATTTTGTCCCCGCTCATAAGTCCCATATTGCGCAGCGCCTTGGGATAAAAATCCATGAGCCTGCCTCTTTTGAGGTCTTTAAGCTCCTCTTTTAGCTTTTCGACGGGTACGCCCGCGGCGTACAGCCCGCCTACCACCGCCCCCATAGAGCAGCCGCTGACCATATCTATTTTTATTCCGTTTTTTTCAAGCACTTCAAGCGCGCCGAGGTGACAAATGCCTTTGAATGCTCCGCCGGCAAGCGCAACGCCAAGCTTCATTGCTTTTTCTCCTTCGAATATTTTAATTTTAATACAAACTCGCCCGCAAGTAAACCGATTTTAAGTCGGGAAGCCTTTTTATTGTCGCGTTATATGTTTTTTTAAAAAATTTATCGAAAATCAAACGCATTTAAAAAATATCGAAAACAAAAGTTCTTAAATAAAAATAAGGCTCGCTTTTATTCTAAAATAATTCTCGATATGAGAAGCAACGGAATGAAAACGAAATTCAGCGAATCGCTGCGCAGTCTTATGACGCAGTACGGCTACAATCAAACCTATGTAGCGCAGAAAATCGGAGTATCCCAACGCGCTATCTCCAAATGGCTGAACAATCAGAGCGAGCCTACCGCCACGAATATTTACAATCTGGCGAAATTTTTCGAGGTGACGTCGGATTTTCTGCTTGGACTTGCGGCAATCTGAAAAAAACTCCGACTGCAAACGCCGAGCCGCGTCCGTCTGTCGGAGCTTTAAAATGATTTCAGGATTGCGCCGCAAGCTTTTCGTTTTTTGACGAAAGGTTCTGCACCAATCTGTTTAGCGCCGCGTTCAGCTTTTTTTGCTGTTCTACGGTGCGCGGATGTTTGAGTTCCTCGTCGTCGAGCAGACGCGCGAGCTTCCTTGCCATGTCCTTGTCCAGCCCGTTTCGCGTCAAAAAGTCGATTTTGGACACCGCCCTGTCTACCTTGTCGTTGCGCACTTCATCGGGAAGCGCGGCGTCCAGAAAAAAATCCTTGCCGTAGTAAAAATCCAGAAGCTTGCAGAAATTGAAAAACACCTTCTGAGCTTTCGCCCTGTTTCCCTTGCGTATAAAACGCACCCCCACCGACAGCAAAACGAAAAGCACCGCAAGCCCGACGGGCGCAAGGATAATCAACAGATTTCCGCCGTAAAAAACATTGAGCCCTGCGAAAGCAAGCAGCAGCGCAAGCACGATTATATTGAGAACGAACAGCGGCAAACGCTGTTTTTTTACCGAAAATTTCAAAAATTCCGAAGGATAGCTGTCCACGCTTTTTTTGTAGCACTCAAATTGCGAGTAGTATTCGCGTGGCACGGGAGACGCTTCTTGATAGACGTCTCTTTTTTTTGCGGGTTTTTTGAGTCTGCGCGCGCATCTCGCGGTGCGCTTGTTCAGGGAAGCGTACACGCTGCGGGAGTTGACGGCGAAAAACAATACGATAAGAAAAAGACTTACGCCCAACGCAACGGGCGCGTACCTGACGAGCAGCTCGAAATTGTCCAAAATAAATTTCATAAACAAAACTCCTTGATTTTTCTACAAGGAGTTTTTCCAACCCGAAAGGTTTTATACAATTTTTATCAATTTGTTGTCGTCGATTGAAAGCACGTAGGTTTCGACGGAAAGACCGAGAATTTTGTTCACCGCAAGCCCGTAGGCTTTAAGCTGCAAAGCATAGTTCTTTTCGAGCATATCCGGTCTTTTGGTAAACTTGAAGTCCACCACCACAGCCCCGTTTTCTTTTAAAATCAACATATCCGCGACGCCCTGCAATATTGTCTGCTCCGTCGAAGCGTTGAGTCCCAATTCCTTAAAGCTCGCCGTTGCAAGGAAGGGCAGCTCGTGATAGATTTTTCCGTCCGCCGTCAGCGCTTTAAGCTCCGGATTGTTTAAACACGCCGTTATTTTTTTCAAATCAAGCTCTCTTGCAACTCTTTCCTCGATAAGCCCGTCGGTCACGCAGCTTTCGAGAGTATGCCGCACGCTTTCGGCGTCGCTGTGCGCAAAATCCGATTTTTCAAGCAGTCTGTGATAAGCGGTGCCCAGCTCCGTGCGGGTTGCTCCGCCCGCGTACTCCAAAACGGGCGAAAACAAATCGGAAGAAAAATCGTTTGAAAACACGGGCGAATTCATTTTGTCAAGCCCGCTCGCCGCCACCTTTGTACCAAGCGTCGTAGCTTTGGCATAGGGATAAACGAAGTCCTCCCACGCTATGTCTTTTTTTCCGTCCAATTCCTCCGCAATATTTTCGGAAACGGAAGGTACGGCTTCCTTTGCAACTGCGTTTAGCTCAATACCCCCCAGCCTGCGCGTGCCGTGAAAATCCTGCGAACCGAATTTTCTCGTAACCGCGTCCATAATCCAGGAAAAGGAATTTGTCGCGGCAGTCGGTCTGAACGCATCGTTGCGGAAAAGATACTCCTTGCCCGCGCCGACGACGAAAAGATGATTTTTAGCCCGCGTCAAAGCCACGTAAAGCAGGCGCAGCTCTTCCTCCGTCTGTTTTCGGCGGTTGACAAGGCAATTCGCCGCATGCGCAACGTCGGGGAAAATTTCCTTTTTGTCAAAATCATAATAATCCAGCGTAATGCCAAGCTCCCCTCCCGCAGAAACCGCGGGATTTTCGACGACGAAATCGGCTTCGAGGCAGGGCAGAACGACAACGGGGAATTCCAGCCCTTTGGCGGCGTGCATACTCATGATTCTTACCGCGTTTCCGCCCTCCGCCGCCCCGCTTTCCCCGACGGCTCCGCTCTTGTCGAAATACGAAAGAAAATCGCAAAGCATTCCGTCCGAGTTCTCCGCGCGTCTGACAAAGCGGTTGAGCACGGTTCGTCTCACCCTTCCGTTGGGAAGTCCCGAAACAAACATATCGTAGCCTGTGGAATAAGCCAACTGCGCCACAAGTCTGTCCGCCTTGACGCATTTGGCAAGAAAGCCGTATTTCACCCGCAGCTCGTTGAAGCGCGCCAACTTGTCCGACAAACCGTCCTTGAATTTCGCGCAGTATTCCTCCGTGCGTTTGACAAGATAATCGGGATTTGTTTTTTCCGCAACGACGGCAAGCTCCCGCGCGTCAAGCCCTCCGAACCAACCCAAAAGCGCTCCCGCAAAGGGAATATCGTTCAGCGGGTTGTCCAGCACGCGCAAAAAATTGAGCAAATCCTTTATTTCCTTGCCGAGAACGTCGTTTTTGAGCGAAGCCGCGACGGGTATGCCGCAGCCCGAAAGCACGTCGCAGAAAACCCGCGCCCTATTCGTCAGACTTCTCATCAAAACCACTATGTCGCCGTAACCAATCCGCCTGCCGCTCGAAGTGAGCTTTCCCGCGATTTCTTTTATATGCGCGGCAACCAGACGCGCCTGCGCGCGGCAAACGTCGTCTCGAATCTCGGCTCGGCGTACGTTGAACAGTCCCTCCGCCTTTTTAGGAGCGGCTTTTTCCTCGGTAACGCAATTTAAAATTACGGGGCAAACGCCGTCGATGCTTTCGTCGCCCTCTCCGCAGAACATACCGTCGGCGGCGTAATCGGCAGTTCCGAATTCATACGTCATTACTCCCGAAAAAACCGTGTTGACAAAGTCGAGTATAGCCGCATGTGAACGGAAATTGTCGTTCATATACACTACGTTTCCCTCGCCCGTCGCCTTGAACCTCTCCGTCTTTTCCGCAAAAATACGCGGCTCGCACTGCCTGAACCCGTAAATGCTTTGTTTTATATCCCCCACCAAAAACAGATTGTTTTCGCGGCGCAGCTTTTCCACGATTGCGTTTTGCACTCTGTTTACGTCCTGAAACTCGTCCACGAAAATCATATCGTATCTGCCGCAAAGCTCCCGACGCGCCTGTTCGTCGTCAAGCAAGGTCAAAGTAAGGTGCTCCAAATCGTTGTAGTCCAACAGATTTTTTTCGCGTTTGAGTCTGAAAAACTCCCTGTCCAGCTTTTTCAGAAGTTCCGACAGCTTATCGATGTAGACGACGTTTTTCCGACAGCGCGCAAGCAGCGCTTCCGCGCTTTCGCCGCCGAATTTCTCCGTCTGCGTCCAAACAAACCGTTTAAGTCTGTTCGTAAGCTTGTCAAGCCTGAAAAGCAAATCGGGAAACGCTTCAAGCTCCGCCTTTACCTTTTTTGAAAAGACGGGAAACTCCGCCTCCGACAGTCTTTTGAGATGAGAGAAAAAACCCTCTCCATCCGGCAGACGGGCACAGGAGGCAAGCGTCTGCGCATATTGAGCGGCTGCCGCCGCATTGCATTCAAACGCCTCGCGCGCAAGCGTTTCCGCCGCGCTCTCAAAGGCAAACGCCCCTTTTTTCAGCTCGTCGTCAAGCGCGGACAGAAAAGGATTGCCCTCGCCCTCCGCAAAATAATATTTCCTTTTTTCTTCAAACCATCCGTCGAAATCAGGTCTGCACACAAAAAAGTCGTACAGACGGAAAACGGTCTGCTTGAACGACGTCTGTTCGCTCTTTTTGCCCAGCATCTCCACAAGCCGAAGATAAACCTCGTCCTCTGCGTTCAGTTCGCTTTCGGCTACTCTGTCGAAGGCGTCGTTTTTCAGCTCCTGCGCGACGCTGTCCTCCGCAACGGAAAAGTTCGGCTCCAAGCCGAGAACGTAAAAATAGCTTCTCAACGCGTCCGCGCAAAAGGCGTGCAGCGTAGAAATGTCCGCCATTTCCAGCTTTTGCGCCTGTTCGGCAAAAAACGGCTCGGAAAGGCGCTCGGACAAGCTTTCCTTCAAGCGTTCCTTCATCTCCGCCGCCGCAAGCTTTGTGAAGGTCACGACAAGCAGTCTGTCCACGCTCGTCCGCTTTGCTTCCAGCAGTCTGAAAATTCTCTCCACGAGAACGGTGGTCTTGCCCGTGCCCGCGGAAGCGGATACGGCGACGTTTTTTTCTTGGGAAATATCCAGCGCAAGCAGCTGACTGCGCGTAAAGTTTCTGTTCATTGCCCGTTTACCCCCTCGTTTTCGAGAGTTTCCGCAGTTACTGCGCCGTTCACGCATCTGACTTGCCTGCCCGACAAATCTCCGAAGTCGCAAACGGCCGAAAATTCGCAATACTCGCAGGCGTCCTCGTAAGGCGACTGACAGGCGTTGCCGTCTGCCATTTCTCTGCCCGCCTGCTCTATCATGCGCCATGCGTAATTTACATAAGCGTCAAGCTGCGCCCTTGTCAGCGCGGTTTTGCTCTGTCTGCTCACTGTTCCGTTTTTGTTGAGCCGCACGTTGAGCCGACTGCTCGCCCCGCTACGTCTGAACGCGGCGTCAAGCTCGCACAGTGTTTCCGTGTCGTCCACGACGCGTCCTCCGAACTCTTTGAAATCGCTTTTTACAAAATCGTTGCTCAGTTTTTTATAAAAGAAACCCGCAGGTTCAAGCCCCAGCGCGTCTCGCACCACCTTTAGATATACGGGCAGTTGCAGCTTGACTCCCGCGTAAAGCTCTTTTTCTTTAAACACCGACTGACCGCGCTTGTAGTCGATTATTATAAATTTGTTGCGGCATCTGTCTATGCGGTCTATTTTGCCCCTGAAACGTATTTCCGCGCCCTCTCCGACGTTGAACGACGGCGCGGGGAAGGCGGCGTGGGGACCGAACTCCGCCTCGCACTCGACGGGGAAAAATTCGCTGTCAAGCAGCTGCGCCTTTATTTCCATGCCCGTCTTTACCGATTCCTCCCTTAGGCGGATCAGATTGTGCCTCGACAGCCTGTCTCTTTGCACGGCTTTGTACCTGTCGCCCTCCGTAACGCCGTCGAATATGCGGCGCATGACGCTTTCGTCCGCGCTTTCCGCGCCGTGAGCCATGATAAATCGGACGAATTTTTCCAGACAGTCGTGAATTATGCTGCCGAGGTCGGTCGGTTTGAGGCGGGCTTCCTCGCGCTCTTTCAGCATAAGTCCGCCCTTGGAAAGAAAATGTCTGAACGGACATTTGTAAAACTCCTCTATACGCGTGACGCTCGCCGCGCCCGACCTGAAAAACAACCGTCTGCCGTTGTCAAGCGTTATGTCGGGAGTATACGCGCACAGAAATTTTTTCAGCTCGTCGGCAAGCCCCGCCGCCGCGATTTCGTCCGCCGTCGGCAAACCGCACGCGCCCCGTTCCAGCGCGCCGTAAACCGCGCAACGCCTCGAATGGACTCCGAAATCAGGCCGACGCTCCGCTTCCGCCACGCTGCCGTCAGGCCTCGTGTGGACTTTTTGCAGCGTCCTGACAAAGGACGACGGTTTCAGTCCTCCGCCGTCCGAGTCCGTGTTACGATAAGATACGTAAAGCCTGTCCTCGGGCTCCAACAGCAGCATTGCGACGGACTGTCTGTCGTTTTTGCCCAGCGTCGCGGCGTCGGGAGCGACGCGCATGCCGTTTTTCATAAGCGCGGCTAAATTGGCGTCGTTCAAAAGCGCGGTGTCGCTCCTTTTTGCGGGCAGCTTGCCCTCGTTGGCTCCCAACACAGCAAGCGCTTTTATGTCGTGTCTTAACGACTTGTCCAAATTTGAAAGCTCTACGCAATCCGCGTAAAGAGGCAGTATACTCACGCTCACGTCGCTTGCCGCCGCCGAGAAAAAGCCGAGAAATTTTTCGACGTCCGCAAAGAGTCCGCCCGCCGTCTGAACCAGCTCTTCGAGCACGGAATCCAGCTTTTCGTCAACCTGAACCGAAAATTTCGCGTAATAATCGGGCGCATTCTTTTCCAGACGGCTAGCCAACTCTTCCAGCCTGCCGTAAAGGTCGTTGCGGCGCACAAGCTCGCGCACGACGTTTACGTACTGCGCCACCGTCGCTTTGGCGGGCACCTCGGTCTGCGACAGACGGCACAGTCTTTCCCTTACGCGCTCGGCTGCCTCCCGCGTCTCCTCAGGCTCGTCCCCGCCCAAATCGAAGCGGGAAAAATCGTAACCGAAATTGTATTTGAGACAAAAATTCTCGAAAAGAAAAACGTCCTTTTCCTCCGCGCCGAAAAAATAGTTTTTGACGACGGGCAAAACGTAATCCAGCCTCATATCGGCGCGCTTCATTCTGAAAAAGTCCGAAATGAAACGACACAACGCGTGACTGTCGAGACTGTATTTCTCGTCGAGATAAAACGGAATGTCGAAAAGGGAAAAATACCGTCTTATCGCGTTGCGGTACTCGTCCACGTCGCTTACCACAACCTTTACGTCGCGGTATCTGCCGCCCTTTCTCACGTAACCGTCTATGTAGGACGCAAGAAAAAAAACCTCCTCCTCGGCGTCCGCCGCGCTGACAATCGTAAACTTTTCGCGCGGCAAGGGCGCGGGCTTGTCCACCGTGCCGAAAAGCAAAGCCTTTTCGCGCGCCGACAAGACTTCGGAGCCGTCCTCCCTGACGTTTATTTCCCTGCACCCGCCCGTTTTGGCGGCAATGCGGTTGAGCGATGCGTAAAACCCGTTGGAATACATATACCCCGCGCCCGCCGCGCAGGCGGCGTACACCCCGCGCGAATAACGCACAAGGCTTTCGACTATTGCCTCCTCCTGTACGCTCAATCCGTCAAAATCATAGATGTAATAAACGCTCTTTTTCACTTGTTCCGAACTGCCGACGGCGTTCAAAAGCGTTTCCAGCTTGTCGGCGGAGTCAAGATACCTGTTTTCCACCGACGCCTGAAACGCGGAGTAAACGAGCGCTATATCCTTCAATTTCAAAGAAAGCGCCTTGTCGTCGCAGGCGCAAAGCAGCTTTTCGGGACTTATTCTGTTGTACTTCAACAGGCTGATTACGTCGTAAATTTTCCGCGCAAAGCCTTCCGTGTTTCCCGCTCCGGAAAAACAGACCAGTCTGTCGGCGTTCTGCTCGATTACCTTCATCATTTCAAGCACCGCCATCTGACCGCTCAAAGGCTTCAAGGTCTCGGGCGCGATAAGCCCCGCATATCTGTTGAAGGTAAAAACCTGTATATTGAAGCTTCCTCCCACTGCGGCAAGCATACTTCTCTCGGCGGCAAGGGAAGCTCTGTCCGGCACAATAACTATGTGCGGACTGTCAATGTCGCTGCGACTGACCGCTTTGAGCAGCTCCTCTATGCGGTTTTTCGCGGCTTTTAAGGTGTTCGTCTTATAAACAACGAAATTCATGAAATAATTATAAGACTCAATTTGCACGATGTCAATTGACTTTTTTTTTGTTTGATGATATTATTTGTTAAATGCGCCCACAGCGCCAATCGGAGAAAAAATGAAAAAATTACTTTCGCTTACAATTTTGTTCATCATGGCGTGCTTTGCTTTGACGGGCTGCGGTTCAAGCGCGGTTGTCCCCGAAGTCAAGGTGCGTTGGTCAGGCTCTTCTTCCGAAACTCTCGTTTACGACGTGCGTCTTGCCAGCGACTACGAGCTGACCTACTCTAACTATTACAGCCGCGCAAAAAACAGCGACGGAGAGTACGTCTACACGTCAAATCTCGACCAGGTCGCGCCGTCAAAGGTGGAAAACGGCGTATATACGTCAACCGTACAACCCCTTGCCGACAATCGGTACTCGCTTGAAACAGAACTGACTTTTACCGAAATTTACGACGACGCGGCGTTTGTCAAGGCGGGTATATCCGACCTTTCGGACGTCAAGAGCAGGCTGTCCGCAATAGCGGAAGAAGAGACCGAAAAAGCGGCGGCGGACGGGTCAAGACAACCCATAATAGAAAAAACGGAAAACGGCTCGTTTAAGGTAAGCGTCAGGGTAACCGCCCGCGCGACCTTCAACGGCACAAATCTATTGCCGGACGCAAGCAGCCGCAGCGTAAAAAGCGTTTACGTGGGCAAAGCGGGCTGCGAGCTCAACGACTTTGAAACGTCCGTTTCTTACGACTACTCCGCAAAAAGACCCGTCGTGACAATCGAAAGCTCTCTAAGCGAGGACGCGCTCTCCTTCAAGCTGAAAAGAACTGACAAAGTCAAAACATACGACAACGAAATGCTCTTTCTTCTTTTGAGATGCTTTGACAAGGACGCGCTTGTTTCCAACTCCACCACCTACGTAAACCTCGTGGAGGGAAGCTTTTCAAAAGAGCCTACAACGGTTACCGTTTACACAACGCAGAATATTTCTTCGCTCGACGACTTCAAGGTGGGAGCCGTTTGGGCGGGCGACTACGACTCCTCAAAGGACGCCGCCGACGCCAAAGACAAATTCAACGACAAAAACGAAATCTGCCGTTACCTCAACGACGGGGAAAATTTCGTCGACCTTGACGGCAATCCGATAAACGTACTGAGCCGCGAGGTATATATGCTGTACATTGCACCCGTATCCGGTCTCAACATAATGACTGTTTTCGACAATCAGGAAAGCCTGAGCATAGGCCGCAAACAGAGAATGCTGCGCGCGCAGCAGGGTTATCTTGTTTTCGACCTCAACGAGGAAGGCAGAAACTCTCTCGACATCTGACAAAGCGTCTTTCTGAATTTGAGAAAAAATAAACGGCGGCAAAATGCCGCCGTTTTTTATTCGATTTAAGACGCGTTCAAGGCAAAAACGCGGCATTTACAAGAGCTTCCCCAAGACCGATAAGAGCAAGAACCACCGCAATGCTGAGAAAAAACCAGACGAACAGTCCCGCAAGCGCGGCAAGTACCAAAAGGTTCAAAAGTATTTTGAGCCATTTTTTCAGTCTGCCGCTGTGCACAACGGCGTTGCAGGCAAAAAAGCCCGCCAAAGCGAAAACCAGCCCCGCCACGCCGCCGACAACCGCCGCAGCGTTGCTTATTTCCGCCGCGTCAAGCCCGAAAGCCGCGCCGAAGCCCAAAAACAGCAGCGGTCCGAAGATGAACAGATATTCGTACCAGCTTATATGCCTGAAAACCTCCAAGGTGACATTTCCCTCAATCAGGTTCATCCCCGTCATGTAGCTGCCTTCCACTCTGAATTGCAGATATTTTCCGTCGGCGAGAGCAACCCTGAAAAGCGCGCCGTCGACTTTTTCGGCGGGCTTTCCGTCAACCTCCACGCTTATTTTCCTGTCAAACCTGCCGCAGCTGATTTTGAACTCCCTGCCGTGCAGCATTTTTTTAGCGGTCACAACATACCTCCGAACGATTTTTCCGTCGGTAAATTTCCTATTTGCCGTCGGAATTTACTTTGCTAATCATACTCAAACGCTTCGCTTGTGTCAAGCGTTTTTCAAAATTTTCTTGACAAAGGACAGGCGCCGTGCTAAACTGTTCAGCGTGCGGCGACGCCGCAAAAAAGCAGAGCATATATAGTCTCCGCGCAAAGGGCGGAGAGTTTCTACCGACGAGCCTGCCCGTCGACTATATGCGGTATTTCCGCATACAGTCGGAGCGGGCATTTTTTGCGTCCCGATTGAAAGCGGGCAAAAAGGACGAAAATAACTTTAAAGGAATTGCATTATGAAAACGGATATTTTGATTGTGGGAGCAGGTCCCGCGGGGATTTTCACCGCCATAGAGCTGCTTAAACGAGGAGACAAAAGAAAAATCACCGTCGTCGAAAAGGGCGCAGCCATAGAAAACCGCATCTGCCCCAAAAACAAAACGGGCTTGTGCGCGGGCTGCAAAAATTGCAGCATAACGACGGGCTTTTCGGGCGCGGGCGCCTTTTCGGACGGAAAACTCTCTTTGTCCGAAGACGTGGGCGGAGACCTGCCCGAGCTTGTCGGACACGACGCGGTAAAAGAGGCAATCCGATACGTGGACAAGATTTACCTCGACTTCGGCGCGGACTGCAAGGTAGAGGGAGTGGGCGACAACGACAAAATAAAGGAAATCAGGAAAAAAGCCATTCAGGCGAATTTAAAGCTGGTGGACTGCCCGATACGCCATCTCGGCACGGAAAAGGCGCAGGAGATTTATCTTGCAATCGAAAAGCATCTGTTAAAAAACGGCGTGGAGCTGTTTTTCGGCACAGACTGCGACGACCTTTTTATCGACGACGGCGTGTGCAAAGGAGCGTATGTCCGTCAAAACGGAGAGCGGTTTCTTATCCAAGCGGGGACAACCGTCGTCGCAACGGGCAGGCGCGGCGCGGACTGGCTGTCAAAGACGTGCGAAAAACACGGAATCCCCCACAGACCGGGCACGGTGGATATAGGCGTGCGGGTAGAGGTGAGAAACGAGATTATGGAGGAGGTAAACAACATTCTCTACGAATCCAAGCTCATAGGTTATCCCAAGCCGTTCAAAAACAAGGTGCGCACCTTCTGCCAGAACCCGGGCGGCTTTGTCGCGCAGGAAAACTACGACGACAACCTCGCGGTGGTCAACGGACACTCCTTCAAGGAAAAAAAGAGCGGCAACACCAATCTTGCAATCCTTTGCTCCCACAATTTTTCCGAGCCATTCAACCAGCCCATAGAATACGCGAAAAAAATAGGAGAGCTGACCAATATGCTCGGCAGCGGCAAAATTTTGGTTCAGCGGTACGGCGACATAATGGACGGAAAGCGCACATGGCAAAAGGAGCTTGAACGCAGCAACGTGCGCCCCACCCTCGCGGACGCGGTGGCGGGCGACATAACGGCAGCCATGCCCTATCGAGCAATGATTTCGATATTGAATTTTATCAAAGACGCGGATATCGTAGTGCCCGGCTTTGCCAGCAACGAAACGCTGCTGTATTCTCCCGAATTGAAATTTTATTCAAACAAAATCGATATGAACGAAAGGTTGGAAACGTCGGTTAAAAACCTGCACTGCCTTGGAGACAGCTCGGGTTGGACGCGCGGACTGATGATGGCGTCCGTCATGGGCGTGCTGCTCGCCCGCGTGATTTCCTGAAATCTTTGAAAGAAAAAGCCTCCTCCCGTCGGGAGGAGGCTTTAAATTTGCTCAGACTATTTCAAAAGATACGGCGCAGTCTATATTTATGCCGTCGAAAAGATAAATTTTTATGCTCACGAAATAGGTCTTGCCCTCCTCTGTCTCATAGCACCAGCTTTGCGGATTGTCGTAATCGGAGAGTACAACGTACTCCACGCCCGACACGTCGTCTGTCTGCAAATAAAATTCGTCGCTTGTCAAACCGTCGTACAACAGATTGAGACTGCCGCTTCGCGGCGCGGTAAAGCGGAAATAGACCGCCCTGCCGTTTTTAAACGTCACGTCGAGAGCTTCGCCGTTTGCGTCAAGCTCGAAGTCTCTGCCCCATGCCTTGCCGTCCTGCACCCTTTGCTCGCCGAAGCGCGCGTAGAGGATTATTGTATCTTGCTCGAAATAAGCGGGGAACTCCACTCTTTCGCCCCAGTCGCCGTCCGCGCTTCCATCGCTGAGATACCAGCCCTGAAAATATCCCGAACCCTCGCACGTCGGCTCGGTTTTAACCAATGAGTCGGTAAATACGGCAACGGTTTCGCCGTCTTTTTTAAGGGTATAGGCAGTGTCGGAAATCTCCGATAAGTCAATTGCCTCCGCATACGCGGGAGCGTAAAGATAAAATTCGGAGTAATACGAGGCGATTGCATTTTGCGGCACGACGAATTCGCACAGAAGAATAGCCTCCCACGTCATACTGTCGTAGCTCGAAGCAAAAACGCTGTATGTACCGTTGTGGCTGCCGCCAAGAAACGGAGCTATTTCCCCCTCGAAAATAACCTTATTGAGATTGGGCGCGCCGAAAAAAGCGGACTGACCAAGCATTTCGACGTTGCCCTTAAATGTAATTTCCTTCAACGCGTGCGCGTTGTAAAACGCCGACTGTCCCACCTTTTTTACATTGCTGCCTATTACAAGCGTTTCAAGAAACGCGGTTACTTCGCAGGAGTAACCCTCTATTGCCGCAACTCCCTCCGGCACGGTATAGGAAGTTGCCGCTTTCCGCGACGGATAGCACACAAGCGTGGTCATATCCTTTGTGTAGAGCACTCCCTCATCCGCAACATAGACCTCGTTTCCGTCTTCGACCGACAGAGAAACCAAATATTCGTTAAGGAACGCAGAAAAACCTATGTACGTAACCGAAGCGGGAATTTCAAACTCAGAAAGCGCGGTAACGTAAAAAGTGTTTGCGCCTATGTATTCGAGCGAGGGCGTCCCCCTGAACTCAACTTCGCTCAGATTTTCGCAGCCGTTAAACACCCCCTTTGCGGTACCCATAAGCTGCACTTCTCCGAAAACGGAGGTATCGCTGCGCAAGGATACAAGAGTCGAGGGCAAAAGTACGTATTTTAATGAACTGCCGAGAAAGGCGCTGAACGTTCCGCCGTAAAGCTCGGTGATTCCCTCGGGCAGGGTTACGGTTTCCAGATTTTTCAGTTCTGCAAAGGCAAAGGGCGAAATATACGTCACGCCCTCGGGCACGTCGAATTGAACTGCGGATGAGTTTTGAGCGTAAACAAGCAGTCTGTCGCCGTTTTTGCCGAGATATTGCGGCCCGCTCCCCTTTTCGACAATGCAGTCGTCCTTGATTGCGTAAAAATCGTTTTCATCCGCGCCGAGCATGGACACCGAAGTAAAAATATAATCATTTCCCGAATTGGTAAAAGCCGCTTCCCCTATGTAACGCACTGTCTTGTCGATTTTCAAATTGCGTATGTTGCAGTCCTGAAACGCGCAGTCGCCTATTTTTTCGATTCCTTTCAGCACAAGATTTTCCAAAGTCGCAAAGCCCAAGGACTCGAATGTTTCTTCGTCCCACAAAGAGCCGCAGCACGAGCGGAAAAACGCTCCGTTAAGGTTGAAATCGCCTCCGTCCTCGTAGTCGTATTTTTCCGCAAATATTTTTCCCTGCTCTGAATCGACGCCTGAAATTTCTTTTACGCCCTTTTCAAAAACCAAATCGGTTATGTAAGGACATTGAAAAAAAGCGCCCCACTCTATCGCGTCTATATGCCCCTTGAAGGTTAGCCCCGTGATCGACTCGTTTCTGACAAAAGCGTATGCCTTGACCCGCGTGACGGTTTCAGGGAAAACAATGTCGCCGGACGCGGTCGAACTGCCGACGTAAACCGCGGTCTTGTCGACGTCATAAATTATTCCGTCCTCCTGCACGTAATTGACGTTGTCGCCCTTCAAAACGTACTCAATCGCCGTCGAAGTTCCGAAAGGCATGATTCCCCAATCGAGCAGCGTGTCGGGCAGAGTCACTTTGCTCAGATTGTAACCGGAAAAACTCGCAAGTCCAAGTTTTTTTACTCCGTTTTCCAGCGTAACGTTTTTGAGCATATAACAATTTCGGCAGGCTCCCGACTCTATCGTTTCGTAGCTTGACGGTATATACAAATCCGTAAGCGTCATATTTGAAGAAAAAGCATTTTTCTTCAATCTCGTGACGGGAAGTCCGCGATACGTGTCGGGTAAAGCCGTCTTTGCGGGAACAGAACCCGTTGTTAAGCCCGCAAGGGAGTATGAAACCTTATCCTCGTTGAGGGAAAATTTGAAATAAAAATCGTCCGTCGGCACATATTTGTAAATCGCGCTCGCCGTCACATCCTCTTTTACGTCGGTTATGGATTTGTCCCAACCGATTACGTCAAAGCACCAGCTGTTTTCACAGGACTCCTGTACGAGCACGTCGTTTGGCGCCACCGAGCCGTTGTAAGGCACTTCCACCTTCTCTATCAGTTCGCCTTCACCGTTGAGCAGCGTGACGGTGAGCACCTTGTAGCGCCAGCTTGCCGAAAAAACGAGGTTGCAAAGCGCGTTCTGCGTGTCAAACTCCGCACCCGCATCGTAAAGCGCGCTGCCGTCGCTCCAGCCCAAAAACTCGTACCCCACTCTCACAGGCTCGGCAGGCAGCACGAGGTTTCCTTGCCGCGTGAACGTCGCCTGCGGAGGATTTTTACAGTCGGGATAATTCAGGTCGAACCGCGCCGTGTACTCGGCGTTCATATACTTGGGATAAAGCGTAATGTCGTCTTCCACTGTCTGCGAAAAATCAAATTTAATCGTCAAACCGCTGTCAACGTACCACCCCTCGACATAAACGCCCTCCGCGCTTTCGACGTATGGCGGAAATGCTTTTTTGTCGTCGTTTACCGTTACGACAATGCTTTCGGTTTCGTCCAGTTTAAACGTCACCGACGCTTTTAAAGGCGCGCAGGCGCACAATACAAGCAGGCAAGCGGCAACCGCCGCAAAAAGCAGCAATAATCGTCTCAATCGTTTCATAATTTACCTCCGCAAAAATTTTCCGTGCGGCACAACAACTTAAAATTGCCGCACTCTGCGGTAATTATAACCGCATAGTGCGGCAATTGTCAAATGATTTAACACAATTTTGCCAAAAAATTTTGCATCTCTATTTGACAAACAAACAATTAAATTTTAAAATACAAAATGGAAGAACAAGAATGGATATAAACGGCGTAAAAGAATACGGAAAACTGATGGATAAAATGCAGGTGGCATACACCAATCTGGTCGCTACCATGGAGTGGGAGCTGTTTCGGCGCGGAGCTTATTCGGGTTTTTTGGACGATATTTACATGAGAAAGGTCTCCGCAATACTCGACCGGCAAAGCCCCCTCCCCACGCATGTTCTTGCGGAGAAAGCGCACATTTCACCCAAATGTATTCATCGAACCTTGAAAAAACTCGAAGAAAAAGGTCTTATAGAGCGCTCCAAACAGGAGGGCAACAAAAAAACGCAATATATTTCGCTGACGGAATCTGCCAAAAAAGATATGAAAACACACAGCGAAAATTCGCAGGAAATTATGCAAAGCATTTTCAACGGCGCGTTAAGCGAAAACGAGAGAATGCAGATGCTCACGGCGACGGAAACGCTGCTTAATATTTTTGAAAAATGTTGCGCTTTTGCCGACACGGACAACAAACCCGTTCAGCCTGCGCACGTGCATTTTTCCTATGACCTGACGCAGCACGTCCTGTCAAGCAAAACTTCGCCGTTTGCCCACCGCAAAAACAAAAAAACGCCTTGACGGGTGTAGATAAAGATTTTAAAAAAGCGTAACCATTCGGTTACGCTTTAAATTTTTTCCGACTGCTCCGCGCAGATGTAACATTTGTACGCTTGCGCTCTTTTCCATGAAATACTCCTGTCAAAGGAGCTTTTTCAGTCAAGAGAGGTTTCGCAATAGGCGCACCTTTCCGTGCCGCCGTCAAAGATTGACAGCTTTTCGAGCGACGGCTCGGCGTTGGTTATGCATCTTGGATTGGGGCAGCTCTTTTGCGTAAGCGTGCCGCCGAGTTTTGTTTCGCCCGAAGCGCCGCCGTCCTTCAAAAGCGTAAGCAGCAGCGACATACGCGCGAATTTGCCGTAATTGACCTGCTCGAAATATTTGGCGCGGCTGTCTTTGTCAACGTCTGCGGCAATCTCGTTTACCCTCGGCAGCGGGTGCATGACTATCATATCCTCCTTTGCAGAGCCAAGTTTGTCCCTTGTGAGAACGTAGCTGTCTTTGAGACGCTCGTATTCGTCTGCGTCGGAAAATCTTTCCCGCTGAATACGCGTCATGTAAAGCACGTCAAGCTCCGACATATATTCCTGCAAATCGGCGGTTTCAACCGCCTTGCCGCCCTTTTGCTTGATTGCTTGGAGCATATATTCGGGCAGTCTTAGCTCGCGCGGAGAAATCAGCACAAAGCTGTTTCCCTCGTATCTCAAAAGCGCGTTTAAAAGAGAATGCACCGTGCGGCCGTATTTCAGGTCGCCTACGACTCCCACCTTCAAGCCGAAAAGCCGCCCTTTCTCCGCGTGAACGGTGACAAGGTCGGTAAGCGTCTGCGTGGGATGGCAGTGACCGCCGTCTCCCGCGTTGATTAAGGGCACCCGCGCCCAAGCGGCAGCCGCCCTCGCCGCGCCGTCTTTGGGATGACGCATGGCAATCACGTCGGAAAAGCAGCTCACGACGCGCGCCGTGTCGCCGACCGTTTCGCCCTTTGCGGTGCTCGAACTGTCTGCGGAAGAAAATCCCAGAACTCTGCCTCCCAATTCAAGCATAGCCGCCTCAAAGCTAAGTCTCGTGCGCGTGCTCGGTTCAAAAAACAGCGTGGCAAGCGTTTTGCCGTCAAGAGCATGGGCGTAAGCCTCTCTGTTTTTCATAATGTTTTCAGCCTGATTTACAAGCGCGTCGATTTCCGAAACGCTCATATCGGTTATATCCAGCAAATGTTTCATTTTTTCTCCGTCAGTTTTTTATCCAGCTCTCGTCGGACGGATTGTCGCGGAACGCAAGCACACGTCGGACTTCCTCCGGACCGATTATTTTTTTCTCCTGAGCCACCTCGCACAGCTCGTCAAGATTGGAAAGACTCACGTTTTCCACGTTTGCTCCGGAAAGCTTTTCCGCGCTCTTACTCATGTTGTAGGAAAAGATGCTGACAATGCCAAGCACCTCCGCACCCGCCTCGCGCAAAGCCTCCACAACTTCTATTACGCTTCCGCCCGTGCTGATAAGGTCCTCTATGACCACAACCTTTTCGCCCTTTTCGAGTTTGCCCTCAATGCGGTTGGTTCTGCCGTGCTCCTTTGCGCCGCTCCTGACGTAACCCGCAGGCAGGCGCAGGATATGCGCCGCGATTGCGCAGTGCGCTATGCCCGCCGTGCTTGTACCGAACAGAGCCTGAGCTTGAGGATAACGCCGCCTTACCGTTTCCGCAATGGCGTTTTCAACCGCGTCGCGCGCCTCCACGTCGGTCAAAACCAACCTGTTGTCGCAATAAATGGGGCTTTTTATGCCGCTTGCCCAAGTAAACGGCTGCTCCGGGCGCAGAAAAACCGCGCCTATTTTCAAAAGATAACCCGCTATTTCTTTCATATCTGCCTCCTATCCCAAAAATTCCTTTACGCAGCGGAAATAAGCCTCCGCAGGGTTCTCGGCGGCGGTAATCGGTCTGCCCACCACTATGAAGTCGCTTCCGATTTCTTTCGCCCTTTGCGGTGTGGTTACGCGCACTTGGTCGCCCTTTTCGCCGTCGGCAAATCTTATGCCGGGCGTGACGGCAAGAAAATCCTTTCCGCACGCTTCCTTTACAAGACGCGCTTCGAGCGGACTGCACACAACGCCGTCCAGTCCGCACCTTGCCGCATTTTGCGCATAGGAGGCAACAGTCGTCTCCATATCACAATTTATCAGCAGCTCGTTTTTCAACATATTTTCGCTTGTAGACGTGAGTTGGGTTACCGCAATCAGCAGCGGACGCGCGCCGTCATGCCGCACAAGCCCCTCCGCCGCGCGTTTCATCATTTCGGAGCCGCCTGCGGCGTGCAGGTTTACCATATCCGCTCCGAGATTTGCAAGCACGCTCATGGCGCGTCCCACGGTGTTGGGTATGTCGTGCAGTTTTAGGTCGAGAAACACGTCGAAGCCCTCGCCCTTCAAACGCCTGACCACGTCCGGTCCCGCAGAGTAAAACAGCTCCATTCCCACTTTCAAAAAAGGCTTTTTTTCGTAACGCTTAAACAGCCCTACAAAATTGTCAAGCTCCGCCTCCGACGGGAAATCGCAAGCAACGATAACGTCCTTTCTTTTGTTCACCTGTGCGCTCCTCCGATAATATCGCTTATTTTTTTTATGCCGAATTTTTTCATGACTCGGGGCAAGTCTTCGATTATTTCCTTGCAGGCGAAGGGATTGACGAGGTTTGCCGCGCCCACCTGCACGGCAGTCGCGCCCGCAAGCATCATTTCCGCAACGTCCTCGGCGCTCTCCACTCCTCCCATGCCCATAATGGGAATTTTCACCGCTTCGTACACGTCGTAGACCATGCGCAAGGCAACGGGAAACAACGCGCCCCCCGACAGTCCGCCCCTTTTGTTTGCAAGAACGGGTTTAAAGGTCTTTAAATCTATCCTCATGCCCAAAAGCGTGTTAATCATGCTCAGCCCGTCCGCGCCCGCGTCCTCGCACGCTTTGGCAATTTCCGTTATATCGGTGACGTTTGGGCTGAGTTTTACGTAAACGGGCTTTTTCACGGCGGCTTTGACGGCGCTCGTGACGCGAGCCGCGTTTTTCGCGTCGGTTCCGAAAGACATACCGCCGTTGTGGACGTTGGGGCAGCTTATGTTTAGCTCTATCAGCCCCACCTGTTCGCAGCCGTCGAAGATTTCGGCGCAGCGCACGTATTCTTCAACCGAAAAGCCGCCCACGTTGGCAATGACCTTTTTCCCGTATATCTTTGAAAGCTCTCCAAGCTCCTCTTTTGCCACCTTTTCCGCACCGGGGTTTTGCAAGCCGACGGAGTTGAGCATACCGCTTTTGGTTTCCGCTATGCGCGGACAAGGGTTGCCGTCGCGCGGGTTTAAGGTCGTCCCCTTGAAGCTGAACGAGCCGAGTATGTTTATGTCGTAAAACTCCGAAAAGACGCTGCCGTAACCGAAGGTTCCGCTTGCGGGAATAACGGGATTGTCCAGAACAAGACCGCTCAAACTGACCTTGGTATCTACCATATTACCTCCTCGGAGCAGAACACGGGACCGTCGGCGCACACCCGCCTTACTCCTTGCGTAGTGTTGACCGCACAGCCCATGCAGGCGCCGAAGCCGCAGCCCATGCGCTCTTCGAGACTCACCTCTCCCCTGATTTCGAGAGAAGCGCTCAGCGCTTTAAGCATTGCCTTGGGACCGCACGCGAAAAAGAAGTCGCAGTCCGTCTGACGCGGCAGAGCCGCCGCGACTGTTCCCTTTAAGCCTGCGGAGCCGTCCAATGTCGCAATTTCCACTTGGGCGCCGACGGCTTTGAACTCGTCCGCAAGCATGACGTCCGCAGCCGAATTGAAGCCCAGCGCGACATAGGCATTTTTCCCGCTTTCAATCAGCCTTTTTGCCAAAAGCAACAGAGGAGGAGCGCCTACGCCGCCGCCGCAAATCAGCGCGGTTTTTTTGCATTTGTCCAAACTGAAACCGTTTCCAAGCCCCGTCAAGGCCCTGACTCTGTCCCCCTTTTTCAACGAGGACATATATTCCGTACCTTTGCCCGTCACCTTGTAGACAAGGCGTATACCGTCGCCGTAAACGTCGCACACGGATATGGGACGACGCAGAAAAAAGCCGTCAAGCGCCACTTCGACGAATTGCCCCGCCCTTATGCCCGCGCGGCAATCGCCTTTGAGTCTCAAATCATACACGTCGGCGGCAATTTTTTCGTTGCTTGCCGTTTCAAAAATAACTTCCTTTTTCATTTGCCTTTTCAAGAATCTATCGTGCTGACGGTAATGGTGATTTCTTCAAGCACGTCAAGCAGGGCGCGCACCGTTTCGAGAGCGGTGAACATGGTTACGTTGTTTTCCACCGCGCACCGTCTTATCTGAAAGCCGTCCGTTTGTTGGTCCACCGAATCTATGTCGCGCGTGTTGATTACGTAATTTACGTACCCCTTGCGTATGGAGTCGAGTATTTCTTCGCTGCCGTCGCTTATTTTCTTTTTGGCGCGCGTCTTTATCCCCCTGCTTTTGAGATATTTCGCGGTGCCTGTCGTTGCCTCGATGTTGAAGCCGAGCCTGTAAAACCTCTCTATGAGAGGAAAAGCCTCGTCCTTATCCTTGTCTGCAATGGTGACGAACACCGTTCCGTAATTGACCACGTTCATGCCCGAAGCCTGCAACGCCTTGTACAGCGCGCGGGTAAACTTTTCGTCGTAGCCTATCGCCTCGCCCGTGGACTTCATTTCGGGGGAAAGGTATGCGTCCAGACCGTGGATTTTGCTGAACGAGAATACGGGCACCTTGACGTACCACTTTTTCTTTTCCTCGGGATACAGCTCCGTCAGTCCCTGTTCTTTCAGGCTTTTGCCCAGCATAACCAACGTGGCGATGTCGGCAAGCGAAAAACCAGTCGCCTTTGAAAGGAAGGGCACCGTCCGCGACGAGCGCGGATTGACTTCTATGACAAAAACATTGTCGTCCTTGTCCACAATGAACTGAATGTTGTAAAGCCCCACTATGCCTATACCCTTTCCCAGCTTCAAGGTGTAGTCCAAAATGGTTTCCTTTACCTTCCGACTCAGGCTGAACGAAGGATAAACGCTTATGCTGTCGCCCGAGTGTATGCCCGTGCGTTCAATCAACTCCATGATTCCCGGCACGAACACGTCCGTTCCGTCGCACACGGCGTCCACCTCGCACTCCTTGCCCACTATGTATTTGTCTACAAGCACGGGCTGTTTTTCGTCGATTCTGACGGCGTTTTCGAGATAGTGCCTGAGCGTGTCGTCGCTGCCCACAATCTGCATCGCGCGCCCGCCCAAAACAAAGCTCGGTCTGACAAGCACGGGATAGCCTATTTCGTTTGCGGCTCTCACGCCGTCCTCGATTTTGGTAACGGCATATCCCTCGGGCTGCGGAATATTCAGCTTTTTGAGGATTTTTTCAAACGAATCCCTGTTCTCGGCGCGCTCGATTGCTTCGACTCCCGTGCCGATTATGTTGACGTCGAACTCTTTTAGCTTGTCCGCAAGATTGATTGCCGTCTGACCGCCCAAAGACGCAATAACCCCCAGCGGCTTTTCAAGCTCCAAAACATTGAGAACGTCCTCTGTCGTCAACGGCTCGAAATACAGCTTGTCCGCCGTCGTATAGTCGGTTGACACCGTTTCGGGGTTGTTGTTGATTATTATCGCTTCATAGCCGAAGTCGCGTATGGTCTTGATTGCGTGCACCGTGCTGTAATCGAACTCGACGCCCTGACCGATTCTGATAGGTCCGCTTCCCAAAACCACGATTTTGGTTTTGCCGTCGTCCCGCGTCTCATTTTCTCTTTCGTATGTGGAGTAAAAGTAAGGCACATAGCTTTCAAACTCGCTTGCGCAGGTATCTATCATTTTGTAAACGGGAAACAGCCCGATTGATTTGCGCAGCTCAAAGACCTCCTTCAAGGTCATATCCCAGCATTTGGCAATGTACTCGTCGCAGAAACCCATGCGCTTGGCTTCTCTTAAAACGGCAAGGTCGCGCTTTCCGCTCTTGATTGCGCCCTCAAAGTCCACAATGTTTTTGATTTTGTCCAAAAAGAACATATCTATTTTTGTAAGCTCATACAGACGTTTCAAGGGACAGCCCAGCCGCATAAGCTGCGCCATAGCGAAAATTCTGTCGTCGCGCCCCGTTTTTATGTATTCTGCAAGCTCTTCCGCGGTTTGGGCGTCAAACTTTTTAAGCTCCAAATGACTCGCCCCTATTTCCAGAGAACGCACGGCTTTCAAGAGGCTTTCCTCCATGGTGCGCCCGATACTCATAACTTCTCCCGTAGCCTTCATCTGCGTGCTCAGCACGTTGGGCGCGGTGGCGAATTTGTCAAAGGGAAATCTCGCTATTTTGGTTACCACATAGTCAAGAGCCGGCTCGAAGCACGCGGGAGTGTTTGCAAGCATTATTTCGTCGAGACGCATACCCACCGCTATTTTTGCGGACACGCGCGCAATGGGGTATCCGCTCGCCTTGCTTGCCAAAGCCGACGAACGGGAAACTCTCGGATTTACCTCTATCAAAAAATAGTCGAAGGACTGCGGGTCCAGCGCGAACTGTACGTTGCAGCCGCCCTCTATTTTCAACGCCCGTATGATTTTGAGCGCGCTGTCTCTCAAAAGCTGATATTCCTTGTTTGTAAGCGTCTGACTTGGCGCGACCACTATGCTGTCGCCCGTGTGTATTCCCACAGGGTCGAGGTTTTCCATATTGCAGACGGCTATCGCCGTGTCGTTCGCGTCGCGGACAACCTCGTACTCTATTTCCTTGAAGCCTCTTATGCTCTTTTCCACAAGCACCTGTCTGACGGGAGAAAGGCGCAGCGCGTTTTTCATAATTTCTCTCAGCTGCTCCTCGTTGTCCGCAAAGCCGCCGCCCGTGCCCCCAAGTGTGAATGCGGGACGCAGCACGACGGGATACCCTATTTTTTCCGCAGCGGAAACAGCCTCTTCCGCGGAGTGCGTAATCATGCTTGGCAGCACAGGCTCTCCCAGACTCTCGCACAGCTCCTTGAACTTTTCTCTGTCCTCGGCGCACTCTATGCTCTGCGCGGAGGTGCCCAAAAGCTCCACCTGACACTCGCTTAAAACTCCTTTTTTCTCAAGCTGCATGGCAAGATTGAGTCCGGTCTGCCCGCCAAGCCCCGGTATAAGCGCGTCGGGACGCTCGAAACGAAGTATTTTGGCAACGTATTCCAGCGTGAGAGGCTCCATGTAAACCTTGTCCGCCACGGTTGTGTCGGTCATGATTGTCGCGGGGTTGGAGTTTACCAGTATGACCTCGTAGCCCTCCTCTTTGAGCGCCAGACACGCCTGTGTGCCAGCGTAATCGAACTCCGCCGCCTGTCCTATGACTATGGGACCGCTGCCTATGACCATTATTTTCTTAATATCCTTTCTTTTGGGCATAACAATCTCCTCAATCCTTTTTGTTCGCCGCCATAAGGCGCACGAATTTGTCGAACAGGTATCCGCTGTCCTGCGGTCCCGGCGCGCTCTCGGGATGAAACTGCACCGTAAACAACCTGTCTTTTACGCACTCCATGCCCTCGACCGTGCCGTCCAGCAAATTTTCGTGAGTGACTTTGAGTCCCGTGCCCGACAGACTGTCCCTGTCTATGGCATAGCTGTGGTTTTGGCTTGTGATTTCCAGCCTGCCCGTTTCAAGGTTTCTGACGGGGTGGTTGCCGCCGCGATGACCGAATTTGAGCTTGAAGGTCTTTGCGCCGTAAGCAAGTCCCGCAAGCTGATGTCCCAGACAAATGCCGAAAACGGGATATCTGCCGCGGATTTTTTTGAGCAGCTCCGCCGTTTCGGGCACGTCGGACGGGTCCCCGGGACCGTTGGAGAAAAACACGCCGTCGGGAGACAAAGCCGCAATTTCCTCCGCAGCAGTGTCGAACGGCACCACCGTCACGTTGCAGCCGCGCGCGTTGAGACATCTGACTATATTGAGCTTTATGCCGCAATCCACTGCGACAACGTCGAATTTGGCATGCGCCGTGCGCGAAAACCACTTTTTCCGCGTGGACACGCAGCTGACTGCGTTGCGCGGCAGAGGGCGTTCAAGACGTTTAAGCGCCTCCTGCGTGGAAACGTCCGAAGAAGTTATGATTCCTTTCTGACTGCCCTCGTTTCTCAGTTTTCGGGCAAGACACCTCGTGTCCACGCCGGAAATGCCTACAATACCGTACTCGCTCATAATTTCGTCCAGAGTTTTGGTATATCGGAAATTGCTCGGCCTGCCGTTGTAGTCGCGCACGACAAGCCCGCCGATTGAGGGCACGCGGGTTTCGTAATCCTCGTCGCACACGCCGTAATTGCCGATTAAAGGATAAGTCATAACCACAGCCTGAAACGTGTAGCTCGGGTCGCTCACTATTTCCTGATAGCCGACGGGAGAGGTATTGAAGACCAGCTCGCACACCGCCTCCCTGTCCGCGCCGAAGCCATAGCCCTCGAATACCGTGCCGTCGCCGAGCACTAATTTTTTGTCGTATTTTCTTTCCATACCGTTCTCCCGTTCTTTAACGTAAGCAAAATACTTCCGAACACCTTTTTACCCGCAAAGGGCGTGCTTTTGCCCTTGGACAAAAAGTTTTCGGGATTTATTTCAAACGACGCGTTGAGGTCTATGACGGTCAAATCCGCCAGACTTCCCGCCGCGAGCAGCCCTCCTTGCAGCCCGAAACGCCTGCGCGGACTCACGCACATCGCTTCAATCAGCCTTTTGAGAGGAAGATTTTTTTTCTTTACCAATTCCGTGTACAGCACCGGAAAAGCCGTTTCAAGCCCCACGACGCCCATAGCGCTGTCCTTCAAGCCCTTGGACTTTTCCTCCGCGGAATGCGGCGCGTGGTCGGTGGCAATCATGTCCACCGTTCCGTCAAAAAGACCTTCGACAAGCGCCTCTCTGTCCTTAATCCCCCTAAAAGGAGGATTCATCTTGAATCTGCCGTCGTCTTTAAGACAGCCGTCGTCAAGACACAGATAATGCGGAGCCGTTTCGCACGTCACGTCTATGCCGTCAGCCTTAGCCTGTCGGATAAGAGCGACAGACTCCTTTGCGGAAACGTGGCAAACGTGGTATTTCACGCCGGTTTGCTTGGCAAGCTCGAGGTCGCGTTCAATCATTTTGTATTCGCTTGCGCTGCTTATACCTTTGTGTCCGTTAAGCCGCTGAAATTCACATTCGTTTACGTAACCGCCCGCTGCCAACTCTCTTACCTCGCAGTGCGCCGCAATCACCTTGCCCAGCGCTTTTGCTTGAAGCATTGCTTCCTTCAAAAGCCGCGCGTCGTCCACACCGCTGCCGTCGTCCGAAAAAGCGGCGACAAAGGGAGCCATGGCTTTGAGGTCGGCAAGCTCCAAGCCCTGCCTTCCTTTTGTGATACAGCCGTAAGGCACGACCTCTATGACCGCGTCGCGTTTTATTATTTCAAGCTCCCGTTTCAGATTTTCCAAGCTGTCGGGCGGAGGGAGCAGATTGGGCATGGCGCACACCGCGGTGTAGCCTCCCCTTGCCGCAGCCAGCGAACCGCTTGAAATGCTTTCCTTATAAAAAAATCCCGGCTCTCTGAAATGAACGTGCACATCAGCAAAACCGGGAACGATAATACAATCGGTGAAATCCGACTCCTCGAAAATGTCTCCGCCGTCAAACGAAACAATGCGGCTGCCGCTCACCGCGAGATTTTCCCGCGAAAAGCCGCCGTCGTGAAAAACCCATGCGTTTTTAAACAATCTGTTCAAAAGCCGTCTCCTTGTCTCTTTTACGCCGTTGCTTATTTTGATAGAAACGCGCGTTTTTGTCAACTGTTTTGACATGAAAAATATGTGATTTTTGTCCCGCGGATTGCCGTCAACCCGCAGGACAAAATTTGGTTAAAACAAACCGCTTATTTTTCCGGAAGCGTCCACGTCAATCTTTTCCGCGCTCGGCACCTTGCCGAGACCGGGCATAGTCATAATGTCCCCTGTCAGCGCAACGAGAAAACCCGCGCCGCTTGACACCTTGACGTTTCTCACGGTAACCGCAAAGCCGTCCGGGGCGCCGAGTCGCGTCTGCTCGTCCGAAAAGCTGTACTGGGTTTTTGCCACGCACACGGGCAGCTTGTCAAAGCCCAGCCTTGTCAAATTGGCAATCTGTTTTTTCGCCTGAGGCGTAAACACCGCTCCGCTCCCTCTGTACACTTTGGTTACGATTTTTTCCAGCTTGGTTTCAATGGAATCGTCCGTTTCGTAAGCAAAACGGAAATCGTTTTTCTTTTCGCACAGACTCACAACCTCTCTCGCAAGAGCCTCGCCGCCCTCGCCGCCCTTTGCCCACACCTCGGACAAAGCCACGTTTACGTTGAGCGCGCGGCACTGTTTTTCGATAAATTCAAGCTCTCTTTCCGTGTCGGCGGGGAAACGGTTTATCGCCACCACGCAGGGCAGTCCGAAAACGTTTGTCACGTTGTCTATATGCCTTAAAAGATTGGGCAAACCCTTTTGGAGCGCGTCAAGATTTTCCTCGTCGAGAGCCGCTTTTGCCACTCCGCCGTGATGCTTCAAAGCGCGGACTGTCGCCACTATCACTACCGCGGAGGGCTTTAACCCCGCCATGCGGCATTTTATGTCGAAGAATTTTTCCGCGCCCAAATCGGCGCCGAAGCCCGCCTCCGTCACGGCATAATCGGCAAGCCGCATGGCAAGCCTTGTCGCCATAATGGAATTGCAGCCGTGAGCGATGTTGGCAAAGGGACCGCCGTGCACAAAGGCGGGAGTGTGCTCCAAAGTCTGCACGAGATTGGGCTTCAACGCGTCCTTCAAGAGGGCTGCCATAGCTCCCTGCGCGTTGAGCTGTCCCGCTTTGACAGGCTCGCCCCCGTAGGTGTAGCCTACCGTTATGTCGGCAAGTCTCCGCTTCAAATCCGACATGTCGTATGCAAGGCAAAGAATCGCCATAATTTCGCTTGCCGCCGTGATGTCGAAGCCGTCCTCGCGCGGCGTGCCGTTTGCCTTGCCGCCCAGACCGTCGGTCACGAACCGCAGCTGTCTGTCGTTCATGTCCACGCATCTGCGCCACGTTATCTGACGGGGGTCTATATTTAACGAATTGCCCTGATAAATATGGTTGTCAATCATCGCCGCAAGCAGATTGTTTGCGGCGCCTATGGCATGGAAGTCGCCCGTAAAGTGCAGATTTATGTCCTCCATGGGCACGACCTGAGCGTAACCTCCGCCCGCCGCGCCGCCCTTGACGCCGAACACGGGTCCCAGCGACGGCTCGCGCAGCGCGACCGCCACGCTTTTGCCAAGCCGCTTCAACCCGTCCGCAAGACCTATTGTCGTCGTCGTCTTGCCCTCTCCCGCGGGAGTGGGGTTGATTGCGGTAACAAGAATCAGCTTGCCGTCCTTTCCCTTTGTTTCGTTCAGAAAATTGTAGTCTACCTTTGCTTTGTATCTGCCGTAAGGCTCGATAAATCTGTCGTCAATCCCCGCTTTTTCCGCGATTTCGCCGATGGGCAGCATTTTTACCGACTGCGCTATTTCTATGTCGCTTTTATACATAATCAGTCCTCCCTGAATCTTTCTATTTAAAATATTCCACTCCGGAGCGGAAAAGTCCCATATCCCAATTTCCCGCCACGTTTCTGTACAGCCCCTTGCCTATGCGCTCCGCGTGCCCCATTTTTCCAAGCACCCTGCCGTCGGGGGATATAATACCCTCCACCGCGTTTACGCTGCCGTTGGGATTGAACGGACTCTGCATTGTTGGCTTGCCGTCGAGGTCGACGTATTGGGTAAAAATCTGCCCGTTTTCCCTCAACCTTTGGAGCGTAGCCGAGTCGCACACGAATCTGCCCTCGCCGTGACTTACCGGAACGCTGAAAACGTCGCCCGTTTTGACGCGATTAAGCCATGCCGAGGCGTTGCTCGCAACTCTGACGCGGCTTATTGCGGACACGTGCCGACCGATATTGTTGAAAGTGAGCGTGGGAGCGTTTTCCTCCAACGCTTTTATTTTGCCGAAAGGCAACAGTCCCAGCTTTATCAACGCCTGAAATCCGTTGCAGATACCGATTGCAAGCCCGTCGCGCTTTTCAAGCAGTTCCTCCGCAGCGTCTCTCAAAGAGGGATTGCGGAACATATTTACGATAAATTTGCCGCTGCCGTCAGGTTCGTCGCCGCCCGAAAAGCCGCCGGGAAAAGCAAGTATCTGCGCTGCGGACAGCCTTTTGCCCATTTCCGCAACCGAAAACTCGACGTCAGAGGCGCTCACGTTTTTAACCACGAAAACGTCGCACTCCGCGCCTGCGTTTTCAAAAGCCTTCTGCATGTCGTATTCGCAGTTGGTGCCCGGAAAAACGGGAATAAACACGCGCGGTTTTGCGGTTTTGAAACGGGAAACGTAAATTTTTTTGGATACGAAATTTTCTTCCTCCGCCTGCCCGTATGCCGGAGCGGTTGTCGGAAACACCTGTTCGAGCCTCCCGCAAAAAGCGGTTTTGAGCGCGTCGAGAGCAATTTCCTCCCCGCCGCAGACAAGAACTCCGCTTTCGTCCAGCTCCGCGAAATATTCTGCGCGGCGGCTGTCGAAATCCTCCGCAACCACCGCAAGTATGTCGCCGTAGGCGGGGCGGAAATGCTCGGCTTCGAGACGGTCGAGCTTAGCCCCCAAATCGTTGGCAAAGAGAGACTTGACAAGCGCGGTGATTGCGCCGCCCTCCTCTACGACGGCGGTATGCAAAATTTTGCCGTTGAGAATTCCCTCGTAAACTTCTCCGTAAATTTCTTTTAGCGCGGCATAGTCGGGGCGTCCCCAAGAGTTTTTCGGCACTCTGAAACGAACTACTTTTCCCGCACGCTCGAATGCGTTGTGAACAAAAGCGTTTTCCTTTGCTATACCCATGCCGAAAGCTATGAGAGTGGGGGGCACGTCCAAATTTTCAAAGGTTCCGCTCATGCTGTCCTTGCCGCCTATTGCCGCAGTTTCCAGCCCGAGCTGCGCGTCAAGCGCGCCAAGCAGCGCGGACAAAGGCTCTCCCCAGCGGTCGGGCGCGTTGCCGGGTTTTTTGAAAAACTCTTGCAGAGTAAGCCTGATTGTCAAGGGATTTACGCCGCAGGAGACCAGCTTGGAAACGGCTCCCACAACGGAATAAACGGCTCCCGTAAAGGGAGATTTTTCCATCAAATCCGTATAAAGCGCGAAAGACGAACAGGTTATCGTGGAGGTGTAGCCCGAGCCTACGGGGGGCTTTGAAGCCATCACCGCCGCAGGCGTGAGCTGATTTTTTCCGCCGAAAGGCATGAGAACGCTAGCAGCGCCTATGGTGGAGTCGAAAACCTCGCCCATGCCCTTGCGCGAACAAACGTCAAGACGCGAAATTCTTTCTTTCAAAGCCGACTCGGCGCTTTTTTCAAGCAATTTTACCGTAACGTCGTCGTCTGTCGAAAAATAATCGCGCAAGCTTTCGCAAATTTCCGCGTCGGTGCTTTGTCTGACTCCGTTTGTATCCAGAAAAGCCCTGTCGATGTCCGTTATCGTCTCTTCTCCGTAGGTCATGACGAGACGGGGTTCCTCCGTAACTTCCGCAACCTTGACGCACTTTAAGTTTTCGTCGGAAGCAAGTCTCATAAATTCTTCCGCGTCGCTTTCGCTTACCACCACAGCCATTCTCTCCTGCGATTCGCTTATGGCAAGCTCCGTGGCGGTAAGCCCTTCATACTTTTTGTTTATTCTGTCAAGATAAATGTGCAGACCGTCGGCAAGCTCGCCTATTGCCACGCACACTCCGCCCGCGCCGAAATCGTTGCATTTGAGCACAAGCCGTGACGCGCGGGGATTGCGGAACAATCTTTGCAGCTTTCTCTCCTCGGGAGGGTTCCCCTTCTGAACCTCCGCGCCGCACGTTTCGACGCTTTTTACGTCGTGCGACTTGCTGCTGCCGGTAGCTCCGCCGCAGCCGTCGCGCCCCGTGTCGCCGCCCACCATAATAACCGCGTCGCCTGCGCGCGGCTTGCGCCTGACGACGTTTTCGCGTCTGTTGCCGCCTATGACATAGCCCGTTTCGAGACGCTTGGCTTTGTATCTGTCGTTGTAAATCTCGGCGACTATACCCGTAGCAAGCCCTATCTGATTGCCGTAGCCCGAAAAACCCGCAAGAGCAGTCGTCGTGAGCACACGCTGAGGCAGCTTGCCCGGCAAAGTTTTTTCCACAGGCTCGTCGGGCGTGCCGCAGCCGCTGACGCGCATAGCCTGATAAACGTATGTTCTGCCGCTCAACGGGTCTCTGATAGCGCCGCCGAGACAGGTCGCCGCGCCGCCGAAGGGTTCTATTTCGGTGGGGTGGTTGTGAGTTTCGTTTTTGAACATGATGAGCCATTGCTCGTCCTTGCCGTCCACGTCCACGTCCACGACAACAGAACACGCGTTGATTTCGTCGCTCTCGTCAAGATTGTCAAGCAAGCCTCTCGACTTCAACTCCTTTGCTGCGATTATGGCAATGCTCATAAGACAGGGAACCTTGTCCCCGTTGACATTGTGCTTTTCAAACAGCTTTTTGTACTGCTCCCAAGCGTTGTGTATTTCCGGATTGTCGGAAAGAATTTTAACCTCCCCGAGCCTTGTGGAAAAGGTAGTGTGACGGCAATGGTCGCTCCAATAGGTGTCCACGACTTTAAGCTCGGTCAGAGTGGGCTGCCTGCCTTTTTTGACGAAATAGTCTCTGACAAACCTCAAATCGTCCACCGTCATGGCAAGCCCCGTTTCCGCATGGAAGCGTTTCAAGCCGTCCTCGTCCATTTCGTTGAAACCGTCAAGCTCCACCCGCATTTTCCCCACGGGCTTGGCTGCGTCCTTCAAGGTTTGCGGCATCTCCGTCGTCCCTTCGCGGCTGTCCACCGGATTGACGAGAAACCGCTTGATTTTTTCAAACTGCGCATCCGTCACGCCCTTGAAAACGTAAACCTCCGCGCATTTCACGACAGGTCTGACGCCCCCCGTCAAAAACTGCACGCACTGCATTGCCGAATCGGCGCGCTGGTCGTACTGCCCGTCGAGGAACTGCACGACGAGCATTTTTTCGTCCCGCCCTACGCGCACATCGTAAAACACCCTGTCCGTATTAGGCTCGGAAAACACCGATTCTACGCTGTCTCTCATCTGACGTTCCGTCAAGCCCTCGACGTCGTATCGCAAAAGTCTGCGCACCCCCGAGGGGCTTATACCCAGCGTTCTTTCTATCGACGAGCGGATTTTTGCCGCGGGCACGTCGAATTGCTCCTTTTTTTCAACGAAAACTCTGTATATCATAAAAACCTTAAACCAATCCTATGTCGGCGCGGTATCTTGCGCCCTCGAATCCAACCTTGTCAATCTGTCCGTAAACCTTTTTCCGAGCCTTGTCGAGGCTTTCGTCAACGCCCACGACGTTAAATACCCGACCGCCGTTTGTTTTCAGCCGCCCGCCGTCAAGCTTGGTGCCGGCGTGTAGGAGTCTGACGCCGTCAAGGTCGCCTATACGGATTTCCTTGCCCTTGACCACGTTGTCGGGATAACCACCGTCGGCTACCACAACGGTAAGCGCCGTTTCGTCGCTCCACAAAACTTCCGTACAGTCCAGCCTGCCCTCAATCACGGCGTTGACTATTTCAAGCAAATCGCTTTTTAAAAGCGCAAGCACGACCTGCGTTTCGGGGTCGCCGAAACGCGCGTTGTACTCCACCACTTTCAGCCCACCGCTTGTTTTCATGAGTCCGAAGTAAAGCACGCCCTTGAAAACGATTCCCTCCTTTTCAAGACCTTTGAGAGTAGGCAGCGCGATATTTTGCAGAAACTCATTTTTGTCCTGCTCCGAGAAATACGGCGTGGGCGCAAACGCTCCCATACCTCCCGTGTTGGCGCCTTTGTCCCCGTCATACGCTTTTTTGTGATCCTGCGACGCGGGCATGGGCAGAAGGGTTTTTCCGTCGCAGAAAGCCAGCACAGTGACCTCTCTGCCCGTCATAAACTCCTCCATAACCACTTTTCTTCCCGCATTTTCGCCGAATTTTAGGTCAACCATAACGCTTTTCAAAGCGTCAAAAACCTCTTGACGGGTTCGACAGATGACAACTCCCTTGCCCAACGCAAGTCCGTCCGCTTTGACCACAACGGGCAAATCGCAGTTCTTTGCGTATTCCTCCGCGCCTTCAAAGTCGTCGAAAGCCCTGTATGCCGCAGTCGGTATGCCGTGCCTTGCCATAAACTCTTTGGCGAAAGCCTTGCTTGCCTCCAACATAGCGGCTTTTTTGACAGGACCGAAAGCCTTGACTCCCCTTTCCGTCAGAAAGTCCACAAGTCCGCCCGCCAGCGGGTCGTCAGGCGCGACAAATACCAAATCGACGCCGTTTTTGATACAGAAATCGAAAATTCCCTCAAAATCCATAGGAGAAACGGGTGCGCAGGTCGCGCATTCGGCAATCCCCGCGTTTCCCGGCAGGCAGAACAATTTGTCAAGCAACGGACTTTCTTTCAGTTTAAGGGCAATCGCGTGCTCCCTGCCGCCGCCTCCGATAATAGCTACGTTTATTTTTTTCATTTTGTACCCGTCAATGCTTGAAATGTCTCAAACCGGTGAACACCATGGCTATGCCGTGCTCGTCCGCCTTTAAAATACTGTCCTTGTCCCTTATGCTGCCGCCGGGCTGAACTATGGCGGAAATTCCCGCCTGCGCCGCGCGCGTCACGCAGTCGTCGAAGGGGAAGAAAGCGTCGGACGCAAGCACCGCGCCCTCCGTCGGAACATTGGAGTGCTCGATTGCCTGCTCCGCAGCCCAGATACGGTTTGTCTGCCCCACGCCTATACCTATGGTCGCGCTGCCCTTTGCAAGCACAATGGCGTTTGACTTGCAATGCTTGACAACCTTCATGGCAAAACGCATGGTTTCCGTTTGCTCCGCCGTGGGACGCTTTTTGGTGACGACCTGCACGTCATCGAAAACCTTGTCGTCGGAATTTTGAACCAACAGTCCGCCGTACACGCGTTTGAACTCGACGGTCGGCTTGTTTTTCACCGCTACGTCGGGGAGAGCCAGCACGCGCAGATTATGCTTTTTTTCCAACGCTTCGAGCGCGGCTTCGGAAAAGGAGGGAGCTATGACTATTTCGACGAAGATTTTGGAAATTTCCTCCGCAGTTTCCAAATCGATTTCGCGGTTGGCGGCGATGATTCCGCCGAAAATAGACACGGGGTCGCAGGCGTAAGCCTTTCTGTACGCTTCCGCAATCGTCGCCCCGCTCGCAACGCCGCAGGGATTGGAGTGCTTGACGGCAACCACGGTAGGCTCGTCAAACTCCTTCAAAAGCTCTATCGCTCCGTTTGAGTCGTTGAGATTGTTGTAGGACAGCTGTTTTCCGTTTTCCTGTCTTGCGTTGACTATGGAATTTGAAACGGGAAACATATCCGTATAAAGCGCAGCCTGCTGAAAAGGATTTTCTCCGTAGCGCAGCTGCTCCTTTTTCTCGAAAGCAAGCGTTAAGCTGTCGGGGAAATCAATCCCGAGCTTTTTGGCAAGATAAGCGGAAATCATACTGTCGTAGGCTGCGGTATGCGCGTAAACCTTGTACATGAGGTAAAGCCTCGTCTCACGGCTCACTTCTCCCGCTTCCAGCTCGGAAAGCGCCTTTTCGTAATCCGCGGGGTCGGTCAGCACGACCACGTCGCCGCTGTTTTTGGCGGCGCTTCTGAGCATCGTCGGCCCGCCTATGTCTATGTTTTCCACAACCTCGTCGAAGCCCTTGCCCGACATAACTTTTTGCTTAAACGGGTAAAGGTTGACTATAACCACGTCTATCGTTTGGATTTTAAGCTCCTTCAAACGCCGCATGTGTTCGGCATTGTCTCTTTTTGCAAGCAGCCCCGCATGAACTGCGGGATGAAGCGTCTTTACCCTGCCGTCGAGACACTCGGGAAAGCCGGTAACGTCGCTTATGTTGAGAGTTTTCAAGCCGGCGTCTTCAAGACATTTTTGAGTGCCTCCCGTGCTGATAATCTCATATCCCATTGCGGCGAGCCTTTTCGCCGCGTCCACGACGCCGTTTTTGTCGCTTACGCTTATCAACGCTCTTTTTTTCATGATTTTTCCTCTCGATGTATTTTCATTGGGTTTTGCACAACGCCGCCACCACTCTCGGCAGCAGCTCGTGCTCCTTTTCCAGCACCTTGGCGGCGACGCTCTCCGCAGTGTCGTCCGCGTCCAGCTTTACGCGCGCCTGTGCAATAATTTCTCCCGTGTCGGTGCCCTCGTCAACGTAATGCACGGTGCAGCCGCTCTCTTTTTCGCCGTTTTCCACGACGGCGCGGTGCACTCTCATGCCGTAAAATCCGTCTCCGCAGTATTTGGGAATAAGCGACGGATGAATGTTGATGATTTTTTTTGCGAATCTCTCCACAAAGCGGGGCGGCAGGATATTAAGATAGCCCGCGAGCACAATCAGCTCCGTTCCGCGTCGAACAAGCTCGTCGCCGATTGCGGAAAACATTTCCTCGTCGGACGCAAATTTCTTTTTGTCGAACACGGCGCTGTCTATCCCGTGCTTTTTCGCTCTTTCCAGCGCGCCTATGCCCTCCCTTGACGCCACCAGCAGCACGATTTTGCCGTCAATAAGCCCGCTTTCAACTCCGTCCACGACGCTTTGAAAATCGCTGCCGCCTCCCGACGCGAATACGGCTATGTTTTTCATAGAATTACGCCCCGACCTCTGACGACTTCGCCAAGACGGACAGGCTCCTCGTTGAGAGAACGCAAGGTTTCAAGCGCCTTTTCCTCCTCCGCCCCGTCCAAGCACAGCACCATGCCTATACCCATGTTGAAGGTGTTGTACATTTTTTCGTCCGAGATGCCCGAGCGTCTTTGAAGCGCCTTAAACAGCGCGGGTATTTCATAAGACGACCTGTCGATTTTTGCGGCAAGCCCTTCGGGCAAAATTCTCGGTATGTTTTCGATAAAACCGCCGCCCGTGATATGGGCAATGCCCTTAATCGGATGCTTTTCAATCAGAGAAAGTATCGTTTTGACATATATCCTCGTAGGTCTCAAAAGCGCCTGAGCGGGGGACTCTCCAAGCTCCGCGTCGAACCCTTCCAAATCCTCTTTTACGGGAGGGAAAAGCTTTCTCACAAGAGAATAGCCGTTGCTGTGCACTCCGCTGGACCTCAAACCCACAAGTCTGTCTCCCTCTTTTATTCCGCTGCCGTTGATGATTTTGTTTTTCTTGGCGACGCCCACCGCGAACCCCGCCATGTCGTAGTCGTCGTCGGCGTAAAAGCCCGGCATTTCGGCTGTCTCTCCGCCGATAAGAGCGCAGCCCGCCTGCCTGCACCCCTCGCTTACTCCCTTGACAATCATGGCCACCTTTTGCGGCACGAGCCTTGAAAGCGCAATGTAGTCGAGAAAAATCAGCGGCTTTGCCCCCTGACACACAATGTCGTTCACGCACATGGCAACGCAGTCTATGCCCACCGTATCGTGCCTGTCCAGCACAAAGGCGTATTTGAGCTTTGTTCCCACGCCGTCGGTGCCCGCCACCAGAACGTCTCCGTCCGGCTTGTCGTCAAGAGCGTAAAAACCGCCGAAGGAGCCCAAATCGCCCAGCACGCCGTCGGTGTAGGTTTCCTTGACGTATTTCTTCATGAGTCTGACCGCTTCGTAGCCTCTTTCCACGTCTACGCCCGCGCTTTTGTAATCAATCGCCATAATCAACTCCTGTCTTTTTTCCGTTTATTCAAAAATAAATTTTCCCGTCTCGTCGTCCGTCACGCTGTCGGGATAATTCCCGTCGAAGCACGCCGCGCAGAAACCGCCGCCTCCGCAGGCTGTTTTAAGACATTCGAGCGGAATATAGTTGAGACTGTCCGCGCCGATTTTTTTGCAGATGTCGTCCTTTGTGATTTTGCCGCCTACAAGCTCCTCTCTTGTCTGCATATCCACTCCGAAATAGCACGGATGACCGACAATGGGAGAACCGACAAGCATATGAATTTCCTTTGCGCCGTTTTTGCGCAGCAGGCTGATTATTTTTTTGCTTGTTGTTCCGCGCACTATCGAGTCGTCGATGAGTATAATTCTTTTGCCCTCTATGTTGCTGCGGAACGCGTTGAGCTTCAAGCTGACGGAGTTTTCCCTTACGCTCTGCGATGGCTGAATAAAGGTTCTGCCGACATAGCGGTTTTTGCTTATTGCGTCCACCATGGGTATGCCGCTCACGTCCGAATAACCCTTTGCGCACACCAGTGCGCTGTCCGGCACTCCCGCCACAAGGTCCGCGTCGATTTTGAAAAGCTCCGCAAGCATTCTGCCGCACTTGTAGCGCGCTTCGTATACGGACACGCCGTTTAAAACCGAGTCGCTCCTGCTGATGTACACGTATTCGAAAATACAAAACTTCGGCTCGATGTTTTTTAAAAACCTGCTCTGCATTTCAAGGTTTTCGTCGATTACCAAAACCTCTCCGGGCTTGACGTCCCGCACAATCTCCGCGCCGATTGCGTCCAGAGCGCAGGACTCGCTCGCCGCCACAATCTCGCCCTCGGACGTTTTGCCTATAATCAGCGGTTTGAGACCGTGCCTGTCGCGCACGGCTACAAGCTTGCCCTCCGCCATGACAAGCAGCGAAAACGCGCCGAGAAACTCCTCGCAGGCGGCGACTATTCCGCCCACAAGGTCGTCCTTGATGTGGTAGTTTATTCTCGCGGCAATCACCTCGCTGTCTATCGAGCTTTGAAAAATATGCCCCTTGTCCAGCATCTGCGCCTTGATTTGATTGGCGTTTACCACGTTTCCGTTGTGGGCTACCGCCATTCTGCCCTTTTTTCCGTAAAAAACCACCGGCTGAGCGTTGACTACGTTGCTCGAGCCTGTGGTGGAATATCTCACGTGACCGACAGCTACGGTGGTAGGCGGCAAAAGCTCAAGCTCCGCCTCCTTGAACACGTCGTTGACAAGCCCCATATTTTTGTAATAAACCGCCTTGTCTTTTTGGTAGGAAACGGCGATTCCCGCGCTTTCCTGCCCTCTGTGCTGCAACGCGAAAAGTCCGAAATACACCTTTCGCGCAAGCTCCGAGCTGTCGCGGGAGATTATTCCGAAAATGCCGCAAGCTTCCTTTATGTTTCTTTCAAGCAGAATTTTTTCCGCCATTACGCCTTTTCTCCCATAAGCCTTGCGAGCACCTCTCTGTACGCCTCCTCCACGTTTCCCAAATCGCGTCTGAAACGGTCCTTGTCAAGCTTTTCGTGCGTAACGGTGTCCCAGAAACGGCAGGTGTCGGGTGAAATTTCGTCGGCAAGCAGAATTTTGCCGTGAAAACGACCGAATTCGATTTTAAAATCGACGAGGTCGATGTTTATGTCTTTGAAATAAGCGCGCATAAAATCGTTGATTTTAAAGGCTTTTTCCTTGATTTCGTCCAGCTCCCGTTTTTCGGCAAGCCCCAGCGCGAATATGTGATAATCGTTTACCAGAGGGTCTCCCAGCGCGTCGTCCTTGTAGCAAAATTCCAAAACGGCGCTTTTCAACGGCGTGCCCTCCTTCAGTCCGAGCCTTTTGCTCAGACTGCCCGCCGCTATGTTTCTCACTATGACCTCCAACGGCACGATTTCAACCTTTTTTACCAGAGCGTCCGTGTCGGAAAGTTCCCCAATCAAATGAGTTTCGATGCCGTGCTTTTCAAGCTGCGCGAACATGAAATTGGAGCATTTGTTGTTTACCGTGCCCTTGCCGGCTATTTGCCCCTTTTTCTGCCCGTTGAACGCGGTCGCGTCGTCCTTGTAGCTGACTATAACCGCGTCCGCATCGTCCGTTTTGAATACCTTTTTGGCTTTGCCCTCGTACATCAATTCTCTTTTTTCCATATTTTTAGACTCCTTTTAGTTCGTCGATAATTCTTTCAGTCCTTGCCCTGCGGCAAAACCGTTTCAAGCACGTCCAAGCGCATCCTTTCCCTGTGGGCGACAAGCCGTTTTGCAAGAGCCGCGTCGGACAACGCAAGCATCTGCGCCGCCAGAATACCCGCATTCTGCGCGCCGTTTATCGCCACGGTTGCCACGGGCACGCCGTTCGGCATCTGAACGACGGACAGCAGGCTGTCCAATCCGTCCAACGTGGAGCTTTTGACAGGCAGACCGATGACGGGCAGCACGGTGTGCGCGGCAATAAATCCCGCAAGATGAGCCGCCTTTCCCGCGGCAGCGACAATCACCTTGACTCCGCTCTCTGCCGCGTTTTTGGCAAACTCCGCCACCTTGTCGGGAGTGCGGTGGGCGCTCATGACCTTCATCTCCGCGTCCACGCCCAGCTTCCTTAAAATTTCATAAGCGGGAAGCACCGTTTCGTAATCGCTTTTGCTTCCCATGACAATAGTGACAACCGCCATAGATTCCTTTGTTACCTCCTGAAATAAATCAAAAAAGGCAATTTCGCATGACAAAGCAAGCAGAAATTGCCCAGACGGACGGCTTGAACCGTTTGCGTACTCCCCCGCAGTAACCTGCCGAATTTCCGTCAGTCATACGCAACGTAAAATACCTGTTTATTGTAGCATATCCCCGTTTCAAAGTCAACGAAAAGTAAAGCAACGACGGCGGTAAAAGTTGTTTTGACGCTTGTTTTTGCCGCAGAAAATACAACGGACCGGTTAAACCGGTCCGTTTGACAGTTGACAATGTTTCAGGCTTGCTCTGCGCCCGTTTCTTGCGCTATGTCTATATTCACGTTGAATTTAAGCTCGACAAGTCCCTTGCCGAAAACGTAAACGCTGTAAGCAAGCTCGTAGTCGCCGCTCTCGTTGTCCTCCGCGGTCGCGCCCCACTTGGGATAATATCCGAGAGCCAAATCGCTTTCGGGCGTGGTCAGACCGTATGTAACGGAGGTTTCGTCTCCCTTGACGATAACCTTTTTCGTAATAATCAAATCCGTTGCGGCAGCGCCGTCATAGGCGATTTTGAGCATATCGCTGCCGTTTTTGAGCACAACGTCATACTCGCCTTCGTTCTGCGCCACCGTGCTTTCGCCGCTCATGGCAACATTGGAAACGGTAAGGCTGCCGCTCAAAGCGCTCACGTTGATTTGGTAATCGGTATCGTTGATTTTGACGGCGCCGTCGCCCGCTTCAAAAAGCACGATAATCGCCGAGGCGTAAAGCGCTTTGTCGTTGCTGTCCCAGTACCAGACCAAATCTCTCACGAAAACGTTGTTGCCCACAGACAAAGTCACAAGCGCCTGATTGTCGTATTCCGTACCGCCCACGGTAAAGGTCTGCGGCGCAAAATCCATATCAGCAACCTTTACGTAAAAAGCGAAATTCGCGTATTCGGCTTTTACCTGGTCGAAGGTCTTGTAGGTTTTTTCGTCCCCGCCGGTAAACTTGTTGTAAATCTCTTTCGCGCTTTCCACGGCGGCGACAGCCTGCGTGTCGATTTGTCCGTTTATCGTAAGAGCCGAGTTGACCTGAACGGGAACATTTGCCGTCACGTCGGCATAATCCTTGTAGGTCACGACGACAAAGGTATCCTCCAAAGTCAGCGCTCTGTCTTCAAAAGAAAACTGCGACGTCGCGTCAAAGCTCGTGCCGTCGTTGTACTCGGCAGTGAGCACCAGTCCCGTCGCGTCGAATTTTTCTCCCGCAACGTAAACCGTCTTTTCGGGAGCCTGCTTGACGGTCAAAGAAGTCAGAGTTTTGGCAACGACGGTTACTTCAACCTTGACGGCTCTCTCGCCGTAGGATACGACCACGAACTCGTCGTCAACGGACAGAGTGGTTTTGCTGTACGACACGTTTGCCGTTACGTCCTCCTCCGAACCGTCTCTGTAAACGGCTTTGACGGAAATGCCGGCGGATTCAAACCGCTGCCCCTCGACGTAAGAAAGCTTCGCGGGTTTGCTCACAAGAACAAGCTCCGTGACAAACTTGGTGTAAACCTTTACGTTCCAAGTCGTGGTCAGCTTGGTTTCCCCTTCCGTATATGTAACGGTGATTACCTTTTCGCCTACGGTCAGCTTGTCGGGCATAACCATATCCGCAGTCATGGACACTTCCTTGGTTTTGCCGTTGCTGTAAGTAACCTTGAGTATGCCTCCGGTAACATCAAGATAGTCGTCCACGAGATAAACGGACCTGTCCGGATTTTTCACGACCTCTACCGAAACCGGGGTCGCGTCCTTGCCTTCGCACGCCGCAAGAGCAAACGTAAACGTCAGCGCGAGCAGCAAAACGACCAACAAAAGCCTTGTCTTTGATTTCATCGATTTTCCTCCCTTTTAAGTCTCTCGACTGTTACGGTGCAACCATTATAAACGAAATCGTCTCTAAGGTCAACAAAAAAACCGCGTTTGGGCGGTTCCTGTTTTTTCCTTTGCCCGACTTGACAATTAATCTCATTTTATTTTTTTCGTTTACTCACAAAAGCAAATTTTTGCTCCTCGAATATACTCTCCTTTTTCGGCTATTGTTTTGTCAGACGTCGGGTGAAAAGCTATTTCATTGTTTTGTCACACCAAAAACCGCGACGGTATGTTAAAATAATGCTCGGAAATATTCGGGACTAACCGACAGACAAGGAGACAATCAGACAATGGGTTACGAAAACAGACAGGACATACCGGTTAAATACACGTGGGATTTGTCCGCTATTTATCCAAACGAGACGCTGCTCGAAAAGGACTGCGCGGCGGCGGGCGAGCTTATCGGCAAAATCAAGAATTACGAGGGAAAGCTGAACAACGAAAAAAGCATTTACGAGTTTTTCGAGCTGACCGGAGACATCGAGGAGCTTTTTGAAAAAGCGATATGCTACACCCACATGAAAATGGACGAGGACAGCAAAAACACCGACGTTCAGGCCATGCGGGACAAGGTTTTGAGCAATTACAACAAGTATTCAGTCGCCACCTCGTTCGTGCAGCCCGAGCTTAGCAGGCTTGACGAAAAGACTCTGGACGAAATCATGTCTAAGCCGCAGTTCAAAAAACACAATTACACCCTGCGCAGAATCAAAGCGGGAAAAGCGCACGTGCTTTCCGCCGAGGCGGAAGAGTTGCTCACAAACGCGGGAGAAGTGACGGGATATTTCCGCGAAACCTTCGGCAGGCTGGACAACGGCGAAATGGATTGGGGAACCGTCAAGGTGGACGGCGAACCTGTTGCGCTCTCTCACGGAAGTTACAGTATGCTTATGCAAAACCCCTCGCAGGAGGTCAGAAAACAGGCGTTTGAAGCCTGGTACAAAGCCTACGAAGGGAAAATAAACACCATTGCAGGTCTTTACTGCGGCAGCGTGAGACAGGACTGCTTCTTTGCAAAGGCGCGCAAATTCGGCAGCGCCATAGAAAAAGCGCTGTTCTACGAGGAGGTTGACAGAAAAGTTTACGACAACCTCATCGACAGCGTAAACAAAACGCTTCCCATGCTGCACGAATACATGGCTTTGAGAAAAAAGGTCATGGGGCTTGAAACTCTCAATATGTACGACTTGAATTATCCCATGATTCCCGCGGCAAACCTCGCGCTTGAATTCGACGAGGCTTTCGCTTTGGTAAAGGAAGGCTTGAAGCCTTTGGGCGAGGAATATCAGGGACTGCTGCAAAGAGCTTACGACGAGCGTTGGATGGACGTGTACGAAACGCCCGGAAAGCGCAGCGGCGCTTATTCCATGGGCGTGTACGGCGTTCACCCTTACGTTTTGCTCAACTACGAAAAGACGACGCACGACGTTTTCACCATCGCGCACGAGCTCGGACACTCCATGCACAGCTATTACAGCTGTCAGGCTCAGGGAAGAGAACAGAACAACTACACCATTTTCGTCGCGGAAGTGGCAAGCACCTGCAACGAAATACTGCTGCTCCGCCACCTGCTCAAAAAGGAAACGGACAAGGATATGCGCAAATATCTGTTAAGTTATCTGCTGGACACGATACGCACGACCATGTTCCGTCAGACCATGTTCGCGGAGTTCGAGGCAAAGGCGCACGAGCTGATTGAAACGGACAAACCGTTCAACTACGAAAGCCTGTCCGACATTTACTACGGGCTCAACAAAAAATACTACGGTCCCGCAGTGGAGCACAACAGACAGATAAGATACGAATGGTGCCGTATCCCCCATTTTTACAGAGGCTTTTACGTCTACAAGTACGCCACCGGCATAACAAGCGCCATCTGCATAGCCGACAAAATACTCAAAGAGGGCGAGCCGGCGGTAAAACGCTACAAGGAATTTCTCTCCACCGGTTGCAGTCTCGACCCCGTGAACGAGTTGAGAATCGCGGGTGTGGATTTGGAAACCTCCGCGCCCTTCGAGACGGTAGCCAAAATTTTCAAAGAAACTTTGGACGAACTCAAAGAGCTCTGCAAATAATTTTTCCGACGACAAGCCGCCCGCCAAGGGCGGCTTTTTCATTGTCAAAATGCTTTTTTAAACACGAAAAAGGACGCGGTTACCGCGTCCTTAAACAACGTCAATCGTTGAAAGCGTATTTCAAAACAGGCTGTCTCGCCGCTCTGACCTCGTCCACTCTGCCGATAATCGTTCTGTGGGGAGCTTCGTGCAGGCTCTGAGCGTCTTTTTCCGCAATTTGCCTGATTTCTCCCAACACTCTGATTGCTTCGTCGAGAGTTTCCTTGGTTTCCGTTTCGGTAGGCTCGAACATCAAATCCTCGTGCACTATCAGCGGGAAGTACATCGTGGGCGGATGTATGCCGTAGTCAAGCATTGCCTTTGCAACGTCCATGGCGGAAACTCCCTTTTCGTGTTTGAGATTTTCCAAAGTCAGCACGAATTCGTGCATACACACTCTGTCGTAAGCAACGGGATAAAACTCTTTGAGTCCCTCCATGAGATAATTTGCGTTGAGCACGGCTTTCTGCGCGGCGTCCTTTATGCCCTCCGCGCCCAACGTGTCGATATAAACCGCGGCGCGCAGCGCGACAAGGAAATTGCCGTAAAAGCACTTTACCTTGCCTATCGACAAAGACTCGTCGTAGCCCTCGGGCTTTTTCCCGAATACGGGCGCGGGCAGGAAGGACGCAAGAATCTTTTTGCAGCCGACTGGACCGCTTCCCGGACCGCCGCCGCCGTGGGGCGTACTGAATGTTTTGTGCAGATTGAGGTGTATTACGTCAAACCCCATGTCTCCCGGACGCACCACTCCCATAACGGCGTTGAGATTGGCTCCGTCGTAGTAGCACAGCCCTCCCGCATTATGCACGATTTCGGTTATTTCCAGTATGTTTTTGTCAAACAAGCCAAGCGTGTTGGGGTTTGTCAGCATAAGCCCCGCAGTGTCCTCTCCAACAAGGGATTTTAGCGCGTCTATATCCACGCCGCCTTCCGCGTTGCTTGGCACGGAAACTATTTCAAAACCGCACATATGCGCGCTTGCGGGGTTTGTGCCGTGCGCCGAATCGGGCACCAGAATCTTTTTGCGTTTCAGGTCGTTTCTGTGCTCGTGATATTTTTTGACCAGCATCATGCCGGTAAATTCGCCGTGAGCGCCTGCGGCGGGTTGAAGCGTAATGGCGTCCATACCCGTGATTTCGCACAGCTTGTCGGAAAGCCCGTCCAAAACCTCGACGCAGCCCTCAGCGTTTTCAAAGCCCTGCAAAGGATGTACGCGCGTAAAGCCCGACAATGCCGCCACGGCGTCGTTGACGCGGGGATTGTACTTCATCGTGCAGCTGCCGAGCGGATAAAAGCCGTCGTCCACGCCGTGAGCCTTTTTGCTGAGCGCGGTGTAGTGACGGATAACGTCTATTTCGGACACTTCGGGCAGTCTCGCCTCCTGCGCGCGGCGGGGCGCGTTTAAAGCGACCGCGGGCACGTCGCACTCGTCCAAAAGCACTCCCGTCCTGCCCTTTACGGATTTTTCAAAAATCAACATTTCATTTCACCTCCGCGAAAGCGTCCGCAACCGCGTCGAGTGCGCACTTGGACGCTTTTTCCGTCGCGCACCACACCGACGTGCCGTCGTCAAGACGCAAACCGCCGAGTATGCCCTTTGCGGCAAGCGCCTTTTCCAGCCTTTCGTCGTATTTGTCCGTTTCGATGGCAAATTCATGGAAAAACTCGCCGTCGAATTTAAGCTTCACGCCTTTGACCTCGGTCAGACGTTTTGCAAGATAATGCGCTTTGGAAACGCACTGCTCCGCAACCTGTCTCATGCCCTCGCGTCCCATAACGGCAAGGTAAACGACCGCCGTCAGGGCGCACAGCGCTTGGTTGGAGCAAATGCTGCTCAACGCCTTTTCGCGCCTGATGTGCTGCTCCCGCGCTTGAAGCGTGAGTACGTAAGCGGTTTTTCCGTTTTTGTCGACGGTCTGTCCCACCACTCTGCCGGGCATTCGTCTGCTCATCTTGGAGTCGCAGGTGAGGATTCCCAGATAAGGGCCTCCGAAGGCAAGCGGCATACCCAAAGGCTGGCCGTCGCCCACGGCAATATCCGCGCCGCACTCCTTTGGCGTAACAAGCGCCGTTGCGGAAACGGGATTGAATATGTAAACAAACTTGGCTCCCTTTTCGTGCGCCTTGTCTCCCACCGCCTTCATGTCCTCTATCAATCCGAAGAAATTGGGCGACTGCGCCACCACGCACGCGGTGTTGTCGTCCAAGGCTTTTTCCAGCGCGTCAAGGTCGGCAAGACCGTTTTTGTGGGGAATTTCCACCAATTCGAAGCCCGAAGCGTAGGCGTAAGTTTTTGCCACGGCAACGGTTTCGGGATTGACCGCGCCGAGAACCAAAACCTTGCTTTTCTTTTCGCAAGCCATAATCATGGCTTCGCCGACGGCGGTGCCCACGTCGTAAACCGAAGCGTTGGAAACATCCATGCCGGTAAGTTCGCACATGAGCGTCTGATATTCGAATATGGTTTGAAGAATACCCTGACTTATTTCGGGCTGATATGGCGTATATGCGGTTACGAACTCGCTCCTTGCCGCCAGCGACCTGACCGCAGCGGGTATAAAATGGTCGTAAGCGCCGCAGCCTCTCAAAACGGTGTCGAACACCTTGTTTTCGGACGCCGTTTTCTCGTATTTGCGCTCGACAGCCGCCTGACTCATGCCCTGCCCCAGCCCGAGCTTTTTGAGCATAAGCTTTTCGGGCACGTCGGCGTAGAGAGCGTCCAGACTGTCCAAGCCCACTGCGTCAAGCATGGCTTTTACGTCCGCCGAGGTGTGCGGAGTATATTTACTCATTTTTCACTCCTTTAAAAAACAGAATCCGTCCTTTCCCCGACGGAATCTGTCTTTTCAAATAAAAATTAAAGCGTCTTGATAAATTCGGCGTACTGCTCGGCGTTCATAAGCCCGTCTTCCCTGCCGGTCATTTCCACTTCGACAATCCATGCGTCGTCGGGAGCTTCGTTGATTTTTTCGGGCGCGTCGGCAAGCTCTTCGTTCACCGCCACAACCTTGCCGCAGACGGGGCTCAAAACCTCGCTGACCGCCTTGACCGACTCGATGTCGGTAAAAGCCTTGCCGCACTCGACGTCGCTGCCCAATTCGGGAAGATTGACGTAAACTATGTCGCCAAGCTCCTGCTGCGCATAGTCGGAAAGTCCTATCTGCGCCTTGCTGCCTTCGATTTTTACCCACTCGTGGGATTTGCTGAACAATTTTTCCATTTATCTGTCTCCTGAATAAATTTTTATTTCAACCTCTTTTATAAAAAGGCATTTTTACGACCTCGGCTCTGAGTTTTTTGCCTCTCACGTCTATGACGACCTCTGGCTCCTCATAGCTTTTTTCGATTCTCACCATGGCAAGCGCGTGCTGAAACGTGGGAGAGTAGGTGCCCGTCGTAACTACGCCGATTTTTCTGCCGTCGGACGCGGCGAACACCTCGCAGCCCTCTCTGGCAATCCCCTTGTCGATAAGCTTCACGCCCTTGCGCTTGAACTGCGCGGGGCGCTCCTCCAACGCCCTTTTGCCGATAAAGTCCGGCTTGCCCATTTTCAAAGCGAATCCCAGCCCGACCTCGTGGCCGAGATAGTCCTCGTTCAGCTCGTGGCCGTATAGAGGCATGCACGCCTCGAATCTCAGAGTGTCTCTCGCTCCCAGACCGCAGGGCAGAATGCCGTATTCCTTGCCTGCGTCGAGTATTTTTTCAAAAATTTCTGGAGTCCTTTCCGCGGGGCAGTAAATTTCAAAGCCGTCCTCGCCCGTATAACCCGTGCGGGAAACAATACATTTGTCGTCGGTAACCCTGTCGCTGACCTTGAAAGTATAGTATTTTTCGGGTATTTCGCTTTCGGGCAGGATTTTGCGCAAAATTTCCTCCGATTTGGGTCCTTGCAGCGCCACCTGACCGGTTTTTTCCGACAGATTTTCAAAGCGGGTGCCGTCAAGCAGACGGTTTGACACCCAAGCCGCGTCCTTGTCGCAGTTGCCCGCGTTGACTACCAGCAGGTATTTCTCCTCCGAAAGCCTGTAAACCAACAGGTCGTCCACCTCGCCGCCCCTCTCGTTGAGCATCATGGTGTACCTGATTTGTCCGTCGCAAAGCCCCGTCATGTCGTTGGACATAAGCCTCTGAATTGTGTCGAAAGCGCTTTTTCCTTCAAGCAGAAACTCGCCCATGTGACTGACGTCGAACAAGCCTGCCGCGTTGCGCACGGCGTTGTGCTCTGCAATGAGTCCCGCCCCGTACTGCACGGGCAGCTCAAAGCCGCCGAACTCCACAACCTTGCCGCCGTGATTTAAATGATTCTGATACAACGGTGTTCTTTTAGCCATAAATTTATATGCTCCTTTGGACTCTGAAATCAGAGAAATATTCCGCAATAGATTATATCAAAGGCAGGCTCAAAAATCAATCGTTTTCGGGCAACCTTTCGCACAGCCGCGCATGAAATTTGACGCCGCCCGCGTCGGGCGGGGCAAGGCGCGCGTCTTGCCGCGAAAAGTCCCCGAACCCGACGCTTATCGTATTGTTTTTTCCCGAATTACATTCATCGGCGCGTCTATAAAAAACAGCGTTCTTTTTTAACAATCGCTTGTCAAAATCTTGATTTTGTGCTAAAATAAGAAAACCGCATTTACCTTTGCGGTCAATCTAAGGAGAGTAGAAATTGGATATTTTTGAAAAATGCAAGCGCATTCCCATTGCGGACGAAGCCAAAGCGGCGGGAATATACCCCTATTTCCACAGTCTTACAAGCAGACAGGACACCTCCGTTCAGATGAGCGGGAGACAGGTAATAATGTTGGGCTCCAACAACTATCTCGGGCTGACCTCCCACCCCGAGGTGACGGAAGCGGGGAAAAGAGCGCTTGACAAATACGGCTCGGGATGCAGCGGCAGCCGTTTTCTCAACGGCACCATGGATATTCATATTGCGCTCGAACGCGAGCTTTCCGACTTTTTGGGCAAGGAGGATTCCGTCACTTTCGGCACGGGCTTTCAGAGCAATCTCGGCATTATTTCCGGCATAGCGGGACGCAACGACATAATTTTCTGCGACCGCGAAAACCATGCCAGCATTTATGACGGCAGCAGACTCAGCTACGCCAAGTTTGTAAGATACGCCCACAGCGACATGGCGGACCTTGAAGCAAAGCTGTCCGCCGCGGCGGATTCCTACGGCAAGCTTATAGTCACCGACGGAGTTTTCAGCATGAGCGGCGACATATGCAAGCTGCCCGAAATCGTAGCGCTTGCAAAAAAATACGGCGCGCGCGTCATGGTGGACGACGCGCACGGGTTGGGAGTGCTGGGACGGTACGGAAAGGGCACTGCGGAATACTTCGGCTTGACGGAGCAGGTCGACATAATCATGGGCACCTTTTCCAAGTCGCTTGCGAGTCTGGGAGGTTACATGGCTGCGGACGCCGTCGTCTGCGAATATATCCGCCACGCAAGCCGTCCGTTCATTTTCAGCGCGAGCATGACTCCCGCGAACGTAGAATGCGCGCGCGCTGCGCTCGGAGTGCTCAAACGCGAACCGGAGAGAGTAAGTATGCTGTCGGAAATAAGCGACTACATGAGAGGACTGCTCAAAGGCTACGGAATCGCAATAAAAGAAAGCTCCACGCCCATTATACCCATATACACTTACGGCGACGCCAAAACCTTTTACGCCTGCAAGCTGCTGCTCGAAAAAGGCGTGTACGTAAATCCCGTGGTCAGTCCCGCCACTCCCGTAGGAGAGGGACTGCTGAGGACAAGCTACACCGCAACGCATACGAAGCAGCAAATGGCTCTCGCAGCAAAGCTAATCAAGGAAACGTTGGACGAGCTTTCGGATTTTTCCGAAGAGGATTTTTCCTCGCAGGCGCGTTCCTGAAAACAAAAGCCGCGTTGAATACCAACGCGGCTTTGATTTTTCCATACAAAAACGGCCAACCGAAAATTACTCCGTTGCCGCCTCCTGCGCGGCGCTTTCGGCAGCGCAAGACAGCTCCTCCTTTTCCGTCCGCTCTTTTTCGGCGTTTTCCTCCTGCAAAGCGCGCCTCAAAAGCGACTTTATGTAATCGCTCTTGTTCTTTACATCCTTCAAGGCTTCCAAAATATCCTTGTCCTTGACAACGTCGCACCTGAAAACGACGTTTTTGACCTCGTTTTCGGGCTTAGGCGTCGGGCGTTGGGCGTAGTACATCCTCAGCGCGCCGATATTCATGTCGTACAAACCGCTCATCGGTATAAATTCCCTTTTCATAACCTGTCAAACCTGTGTTTAAAATTTTTTGTAAAACGGATAAAATTTTCCGCGTCGTGGTAGAGATTGCCTTTTTTGTTCCAGATAAGTCCTATGCTCAGATTTATGGGCTTTTTGAGCGGTATGGCAATAATTTCGGGGTCGTTCTCCGCCACCTGATTGAACAAAAACGCGCCCACGTTGTTAAATTCCAGAAATTTTTTTATCGTGTAGAGCTGATTGGAGCAAATCATGACCTGCGGCTCCACTCCCGCGCAGGCAAACGCCTTTTTCACGTAAATATGCTGATAAGAATCCGACTTGAAAAGTATGATTTTTTCGTCCTTCAAATCGGCGAAATCAACGCTGTCCCTTTTTGCCAGCCTGTGCCCCGCGCCGACGCAGAAGCAAAGCTGCGTGTCGCAAATATGCAGTGTGTTGAATTTTTCCGACGGCATCTCGTCAATGATTGCAATCCCCAGGTCAAGCGTGTTGTTTTCCACGCTCTTTGCAACCTGCAAGGAGCCTGACTCCTGCATTTCCACCTCTGTTTCGGGATATTTCTCCTTGTAAGCGCTGAACATAGCGGGAAACAGAAAGGTGCCCACCATGGACGGAACGCCTATTTTGATGTGGTTGAGATTGTTTCCGAGGTCCTTCATCTGCGTGGAAAGAATGTCCACCGCGCCCAGAATATCCGTGACCTTGTCGAGAAAATACTCCCCCTCGTCGGTTAAAAGCAGCTTGTTGTTCTGACGGTAAAACAATTTCACGCCGAATTCGGTTTCCAAATCCTTGATTGAGGAGGAAATCGCAGGCTGCGAAACATACAGCTCCTCCGCCGCTTTGGTAATATTGTTGTACCTGCACACCGTCATGAAATATCGAAGCTGCGAAATTTTCATCTTAACCTCACGCCTTCAAATTCGGGCATGAATATTATAACAAAAATTTATAAATAAAGCAATGTTTTTTCGGGCTTTATAAAAAAAATCAATGGCCGCATTATATTTTCGGATAAGCAGCAACGCTTTACAAACGACGGCTCATAATTTAAAATAAGAGCATGGAAAAAAGCGTTAAATGTTGTTACCTCGTATGCGCCGGCGAAATGAAAACGCCTCTAAACATAGAAAAAAAACCTTTCGACAAAATCATTGCGGTGGACGGCGGCTTGAAAAGACTCAGACAGGCGGGTATAGTCCCCGACCTGATTGCGGGAGACTTCGATTCTTTGGGATTCAAGCCCGAAACGGGGAAATTGCTCTGTCTGCCCGTCGAAAAGGACGTAACCGACTCCTATGCCGCCGCCATGTCGGCGGCGGACGAGGGGTTTGAGCGCATAATTATATTCGGCGGCACGGGAGGACGCACGGAACACACCTTCGCCAACGTGCAGCTGCTCGCGGCTCTCGCAAAACGCGGAGTCAAGGGCTTTCTCGCGGACGACGGACGCACCATGTTTGTTTCCGACGGCGGAACGACGAAAATCGCCGCGCGCAAAAGCGGATACGTTTCGGTGTTTTCGCTCGACACCAAATGCGAAGGAGTAACACTCAAAGGACTCAAATATCCTCTTTCCGGATACACGCTGACAAACGAATTTCCGATAGGAGTTTCAAACGAATTTATCGGGCAGACGGCGGAAATAATCGTAGAAAAAGGCGTTTATCTCGTTGTCGCGGAGTGCAGTCCCGATGATTTTTCATAAATAATCCCGCTTCCGTGTCGCCAATATACATTTTTTTTAAATATAATAAACTAAAAGTCGTCGAGCGCCGTTTGAAGGGAAGAAACGCCGATAACGGAGCTTTGAAGGGAGCGCGCAATGCTTAAAATAAAAAACGATTTCAATACGGTCAGATGGTGGCAGTTTCCCATGCTGATTGTCGCGGGCATTGTCAACGCGACGGGAGTGGCGCTGTTTCTGCTGCCCTCGGGAGTGCTGGACGGGGGCTTGTCGGGTACCGCCATTCTGCTGTCTAAAATCACGCCGCTGCACGTAAGCTTGTTTCTCGTGATTTTGAACGTCCCGTTTTTCCTTTTCGCTATTTTCAAACAGGGTCCTGCAATAGCAGCCTGTTCTTTGGTCGCCATCCTCTCCTATTCGGGCATGACGTGGGTGTTTCAGACGGGGTTGGGGCTGACAGCCAAAATGTGGGAGCTTGTCGGTCGGGACGTTTTTCTCTGTTCCATATTCGGCGGCATAATTTCTGGACTCGGTTCGGGGCTGACTATCCGTTTCGGCGGCGCAATGGACGGCGTCGAGGTCATGGCGGTGCTGTTCGCAAAAAAAATAGGCGTGACCGTCGGTCAGTTCGTCATGATTTACAACATAGTCATCTACACCTTGGCGTGCTTTTTGCTCGGCAATTTCAGCGTCGGACTGTACTCCATTGTTACCTACGCAATCGGTCTGAAAGCCGTGGACTTTGTGGTTGACGGCTTCGACAAGGGAAAGGCGTGCATAATAATAACGCAAAAAGGCGACGAAATGGCTTCCGTTATATGCCGTGAAATGGGCAGAGGCATCACCCTTCTCGACTCGAAGGGCTTTTATTCCAAAGAAACAAGAACGATGATGTACTGCGTCGTAAACCGTTTTGAAATCGGCAGGCTGAAAAAACTTGTAAATCAGGTGGACGACACGGCATTCGTCACCATTTCAGAGGTGAGCGAAGTCATGGGCACGGGCGTGCACCTGCGCAGAAGAAAGCGCGGAGAGGATACTCCGTCGCATATGTCCGACCTTGCGGAGGCTCCGCCCGAGTCGGAAACCGAGGAAACCCTTAACGCCGCCGAGGAAACCGCCTCCTGAAAATTTAAGCAATCCAAAAGCCCCCGCCGTCAGGCGGGGGCTTGTTTTATTTTATTCGGCGGGGTCTCCGAGTATATCCCACGGCGTAAGTATCGCCAGCAGTCTTTCGTCCCTCCTGCCGTTGTCGGTCAGAAATATCATGCGCAGCTTGGAATTGTCTCCGCGCCGTCTGAACAAAAGTCTGACGTCGAAAAGCTTGGCGTTTTTAGGCACGAAGGCGTAGCTTCCGAACACGTCGTCGTCAAGAGAAATCAGCTCCTTCAAATCGTCGAAAACCGTTTCCTCGCTTATTTTTATTCTGTTTTTCCTCATGACTGCCTTAAAAACCGCGTTGGCGCTGAAAACGCCCGCCACCCTTCCCTCCGAAAGCACGGGAACGTGGGAAAAACCTTTTTCAAACATTTCGCGCATTACGGGCAACACACGGGTTTGGGGAGAAGCGGTCAGCACTCTTTCAATCCTGACCGCGATTTGCAGACAACGCTTGGGATGTTCCAGCTCGTCGAGCATGAAATCCAGAAATTCAAGCATTTTGGCGCTTGGCTCGACGATATAACTGCCGTCAAGGCGCGGATTGTGCGATATGACGTTGCGCACCTCGCGGCAATAATTCAGTTCCGTCGCGTATTTTCCGAACTCCCGCGTGTTGGCAAGAAAAATCAGAGGGCTGTATCTGCCGCAGTCGAATTTTTCCTCCGTGAGGTTTTCAAGACGGTTGTATTTATCCAGAAATTCGTTTGCTCTGCTCATAATAACTCCGACGCGCAATGCTTCTTTTTTTATATTATAAGACTTTTTTCCGTTCGACGCTATTATTTAAATACATTTCCGCGAAAGATTCCTTTATTTACGTTTAAACGCTTTTTTCCTCTCCCGCTTTTCGGTTGAAAGCGCGCGCAGCGCGTTTAAAATTGCGATGAACGCCACTCCTACGTCCGCAAACACCGCCCACCACATGGTTGCCAAGCCCAACGCGGACAGCAACAAAACGGCAACCTTTACCGCTATCGCAAACCATATGTTTTCATAAACTATGCGCCGCACTTTTTTGCTAAGCCAAACGGCGTCGGCGACGCGCATGGGTTCGTCGGTCATAATTACCACGTCAGCCGCCTCGATTGCCGAGTCCGAGCCGACTCCGCCCATGGCTATGCCCACGTCCGCCCGCGCCAGCACCGGCGCGTCGTTCAAGCCGTCTCCGACGTAAACAAGGGTTTTGCCCGACGTCTTTTTTCTCAACAGTTCTTCGAGTCTTTCCACCTTGTCCGCGGGCAAAAGCCGAGCGTAAACCGCGTCCAGTCCCGTTTTTTCCGCAACCTCGCGCGCAATCGCCTCGTTGTCCCCCGAAAGCATAACCGTGTTTTTGACTCCCGTGTTTTTCAATCGGGCTATTGCCTGCGCGCTGTCCCGTTTGATTTTGTCCTTTATGACAATGCTGCCCGCAAATTTGCCGTCAACCGCCACGTACACCGTGGTGCCCGACGTTACCGTTTCTTTGAACTCTATGCCCAACTCACGCATGAGCAGCGCGTTTCCCGCAAGAACAGCGTGCCCGTCAACCGTTGCGCTTACGCCCTTGCCCGCCGTTTCCGAGATGTTTTGCGCATGTCCGTCCGTTTCGCGACCGTACCCGTTTACTATCGAAAGGGCTATCGGGTGCGTTGAAAGACTCTCCGCGCACGCGGCGTAAAACAATACGCTCTCCTTGTCGAATCCGTTTTCGGCGTTAAGCTCCGCCACCTCGAACCGCCCTTCCGTCAGCGTGCCCGTTTTGTCGAACACAACCGTTTCGGTCTTTGCGAGAGCTTCGAGATAGTTGCCGCCCTTGACCAGAATACCCATTTTTCCCGCTCCGCCGATACCGCCGAAAAAGCTCAGCGGCACCGAAATGACAAGGGCGCAGGGACAGGACACCACCAAAAAGGACAGCGCTCTGTACACCCAATCATTCCAGCCGCCGCCAATTATCAACGGCGGCAGCACGGCAAGAAGCAGTGCGACGCCCACCACGACAGGCGTGTAAACGCGCGCAAATTTGGTAATAAAATTTTCACTTGAAGATTTTTTGTCGGAGGCGTTTTCCACAAGCTCCAGAATTCTGCTCGCCGTGCTCTCCCCGAAGGGCTTTTCGACGCGCGCGTAAAAAACGCCCGTCATGTTGATACAGCCGCTCATGACCTCGCTTCCGCAGGCAACCTCGCGGGGCAGCGATTCGCCCGTAAGAGCCGAGGTATCCAGCGACGAAGCTCCCTCCGTAACAACGCAGTCAAGCGGCACTCTGTCTCCCGGCTTGACGACGAGCGTATCTCCTACCGCGACGTCGTAAGGAGCAACTTTTACGGCTTCGCCATCTCTCAATACGTAAGCGTAATCCGGTCTTATGTCCATAAGCTCGGCAATCGACTTCCTGCTCCTGTCGACGGCGATTTCCTGAAACAACTCTCCGACCTGATAGAAAAGCATAACCGCCGCGGCTTCGCCCAACTCGCCCAAAGCCACCGCGCCTACCGTGGCGACGGTCATCAAAAAATTTTCGTCGAACACCCGTCCGTGCAGAATATTGGTCAAAGCGCGCCACAGAATGTCGTAGCCCACAATCAGGAAGGAAACCGAAAACAACGCAACAGCCGCAATTTCCGCCCATTTTGCCTTAAACGCATGTTCAAAAACCATAGCCACGGCAAACAAAGCGGCGGACACGCAAATTCTTGCGAATTTGATTCGTCTCTTTCTCATAATCAAGCCCTTTTCAGACGCGTCTGACGGTTGCGGACGGCTCGAATTTCTTTATTGTTCTCACCGCGTTTGCATAAACCTCGTCGAAAGCCTGCTCGTCCGCCGCAAGCAGCATTTTGCCCGTCATAAAATTGATGTTGACCTTTTCCACATTGCTTAGCTTTGACAGCGCCCTTTCGATTTTTGCCGCGCAGTTGGCGCAGTCTATACCGTCTATTCTGAATGCCTTTTCCATTTTTTCGCTCCTTTTACCTATGATTCAAATGCTCCACAGCCATTTCCACAACGGACTGCACGTGGTCGTCGTCCAGAGAATAAAACACGTTTTTGCCTTCTCTCCTGAATTTGACCAGCTTGGCGTTTTTGAGATATGCCAGCTGATGGGATATGGCTGATTTTGTCATACCCAGCAGTGCGGCAAGGTCGCAGACGCACAGCTCGTTGCCGTCCAAAGCGCACACTATTCCCGTGCGGGTTTTGTCGCCCAGCACCTTAAAAAAATTTGTAAGCCCGTCAAGCAGCTCCGCGTCAGGCATAGAGCGGCGCGCCCTCTCCACAGCCGAAGGGTGCAGTTCGCTGCAATCGCATACGGGTAAGCTTTCAAACATACGTCAATCTCCTTTCAGTTGAATGTGCGTTCAACTGTCAAGCATATTATAGTTGAACATTTGCTCAACTGTCAAGCGATTTAATATATTTTATTTAAAAAATTTCAAAATGTTGCGGCGACAAGCCGCTTGGCGGATTAACAGACGGAAAAACGGGCACAATAAAAATGACGAGGAGGTAAAAAGCCTTATGAAATGCAGCAATTGCGGAAGGGAAATCGCCAGCGCGCAAATTTGGGAGTGTCATTCCTGCAACATATATATGTGTCCGGAGTGCGCGGTCAACGGTATGGGTATGTGTCCCCACTGTTTTTCACCCGTAAAGCCGTACAGTTAAAACAAAAAACAGCTGAAAACAAAACGGGCGAACTTTTATGTTCGCCCGTTTTAATAAAACGATTATCTGTTTTTGCCGAGAAAGAACAGCGCCAGCGTGCCGGGACCGCTGTGCGCCCCTATTACAGGGTCGATGTAATGCGTCACAAACTCCTTTACCTTCATCTTTTCGGAAATTTTGTTTTTAAGAAACTCCGCATCCTCTATGCAGTCGCCGTGACCGATAAACACAACCTGTTCTTCGGGATTTTCAACGGTTTCCGCCATTTTGTCCACCATTGCCGCTATGGATTTTTTGCGACCGAGCACCTTGCCCGTCGCAGTCAGACGCCCCTCGTCGTCGCAGTGCATGACCGGCTTGATGTTGAGTATGCTTGCCAGCAAATAGCTTGTGGACTTGACTCTGCCGCCCTTGAAAAGCCAATACAGGTCCTCAACGGTAAACCAGTGCGCCAGACGCAGCTTGTTTTTTTCAAGCCAGTCCCTGACCTCCTCTATGGACTTACCGTTTTCTTTGAGGGTGCACGCATGATAAACCATAAGCCCCTCCCCCATAGACGCGCCGAGACTGTCCACTACAAAGATTTTGCGCTCTGGATATTTTTCCGCAAGCCTTTGGGCTACGGCTTTTCCGTTGGCGCAGGTGACGCTAAGCGCGGAGCTGAAAGCCACGTACAGAATATCGCTGCCTTTTTCAAGCGTCTTTTCAAAGGCTTCGGCAAACGCTTCCTCGTTTATGCAGGAGGTGGAAATGCTCTCCTTTTTGCGCAGCCTGTCGTAAAAAACTTTCAGGTCGTTCTTGCCGTCCTTTTCATAGGAATAGGTTATTTCTCCGTTGACAATGACGGGAACGGGAATTACGTTTAACTTAAAACGCTCTATTATTTGATTCGGAAGGTTTGCCGTGCTGTCGGTAAATATTTCATAGCTCATAGCTCAAAAACTCCTATTTTAAATTTACGTTCAGTGTACCACTTTTAAGAACGATTTTCTATCTATTGCTCAAAAAATGCGGTATACTGTTGCCTTTTTTGCGGTAGAGTTTGTTTTTCGGCTCTCTACTCACGGTAGAATCCTTTAAAATCTTGACAAAACCGCCGTTTTTTTCTATAATGAACGCATGGAAGAACAGGAGCAATTAAAACAGACTGTGGCAAACAACATAGCGCAGCTGCGCAAGTCAAAAGGACTCACGCAGCTTGAACTTGCCGAGCGTCTGAATTATTCCGACAAGGCGGTGAGTAAATGGGAGCGCGGCGAGGGGCTGCCCGACGTGCTGGTGCTTAGCAAAATGGCGGAGATTTTCGACGTTACGCTTGCCGAGCTTGTGGACGGAAAAACAAAAAAACCTTTGTCCCCCGCCAACAAAAAGCGCGCGCTCATCGCTGCCGCGGCATCGCTGCTTGTGTGGGTGGTTGCCACAATCGTTTTTGTGGTGCTCCGTCTGCTGCCGGAGCCGCCCGACAAAGCCTGGCTTGCGTTTATTTACGCGCTGCCCGCAACAATGATAGTGCTCACGGTTTTCAGCGTAGTGTGGAAAATGCGGCTGTTTGTATTCTGCGCGGTGTCTTTGCTCATATGGACAATGTGCCTGACGCTTTTCGTCAGCATAATTTTCGTTACCGACAACGCCTGGCTGCTGTTCATAATAGGCATTCCCCTGCAAATACTCAACATAGTGTGGTTCTTCCTTTTAAAAAGATAAAAAACCCTTCTCGTTTGAGGAGGGTTTTTTGAATCAAATTATTCTTTTATCAGTCCGAGCGCCTTAGCCTGCAAAGTAAGACCTTCGCGGAATTTGGGGTGCGCTATGGAAATCAGTTTTTTTGCGCGGTCTGAAACGGACAGTCCCATGAGGTTTACGGCGCCGTATTCCGTAACTATGTACATCGCGTCGTTGCGTTGGAGGGAGACCGTTGCGCCCGGCTTCAATTGAGGCACGATTTTGCTGATTTCCTCTCTTTCGCCCGTTTCCTTGTTGAGAACTCTCGCTGTGGAATAGAGCGCCAAAAAGCTCCTTCCGCCCTTGGACATCTGAGTGCCTATCGTTGTGTCCGCCTGTCCGCCCGTGCCGGAAAACTGCCTTGAACCTATTGCCTCGCTGCACGCCTGTCCCGTCAGGTCAACTTCGAGCGTGGTATTGATTGACACCTGATTTTTGTTTTTGCGTACCGTGTAAGGGTCGTTGCATTTGGAACAGCTCATGACGTATACGTCGGGATTTTTGTTTACAAAGTCGTAAACCACGTCCGTCCCCATAACGATGCTTGTGACTATCTTGCCCTTCATAAACTGTTTTTTGCTGCCGTTGACAACTCCGCGCATGGCAAGCTTTGCCAATCCGTCTCCGAGCAGCTCGGTGTGAATGCCCAAATCCTTTTTCTCCGCGAGAAACTCGGTAACGGAGTTTGGAATCCCGCCTATGCCAATCTGCACGCAGTCGCCGTCTTTGAGATACTCCGCGATATGTCCCGCAATCATACGGTCCTTTTCGTTGGGCGCGGGAGGCACGTCCTGCGGCAAAGGATAGGACACGGGCACTATGTAATCCACGTCCTTTACGTTGATTATGTTGTTGCCGTAAGTATAGGGCATTTTGTCGTTAATCTCGACTATGACCTTTTTCGCGTGTTTCACCACGTCGGACGAATATATGTTGGAAAGACCTATGCTCATGTTGCCCTCCTCGTCGGGAGGCGTGCAGGTGGTGACGAACAAATCGGGCTTGCCCTGCGCCAGAATGGCGCGCGCCGTGTGGCGCAGGTGGCAGGGCACATACGAAACTCTCAGATACTTTTCCGCCTCGCGCGTGGGCTTGGAAAAAAATAAAGAGCGCAGGATAAAGCTGTCGCGGTAAGCGGAGTTTTCCATAAAAGGATAGCTTCTGAGTCCCAGACAATTTGTCAGCTCCACATCCTTTACTCTGTCCGCTATGGTATGAATATTTTCCAAAAAAGCCTGCGGCTCCACCGTCGCGTCGCCGAGCGCTATTCTCATACCTGACTTTACCATGTCGAGCGCTTGCCCGACGGTAATAATTTTGTTTTTGTAATCCATATATGTCCTCACTTCAATTCACCCCGAAAAAATTTTCGGGGTGAACGCTTTTTTGTGATTTAGGTTTGCTTTACCGTCATTTCGACGCGGCTTCAAAACCGGCTTCAAAAGCTTTGAGCGCCGATTCCAACACGGCGGGCTTTTTGCCGAATTGCTTGTTGATGACTTTAAGCGCCGACTCCTTGGCAATCGCTTTGGTCGCCGCAACGTAAGCTCCGAACATAGTCACGTTTGCGGAGCGGTCGCTGCCCGCCTTGTGGGCAAGCTCGTTTGCGGGTATGTAATAGACCTTAACGTCCGTGCGCTCGATTTTGTCCTCGATAAGAGAGCTGTTGACCAGCACCACGCCGTCCTTTTTGACCATGCCGATAAACTTCGCCACAGAGGGCTTGTTCATGACGATGAGACAGTCGGCGGTAGCAATCACCGGAGAGCCTACGGGGCGGTCGCTCATGACAACGCTGCAATTGGCAGTGCCGCCGCGCATTTCGGGACCGTAAGAAGGCATCCAGGTGACTTCGAGATTTTCTTCCATTCCGGCGTAAGCAAGAAATTTGCCGATACTCAGAACGCCCTGTCCTCCGAAACCGGCCATTATTATTTTATTTTCCATTACTTAGTCTCCTTTTCGATATCTTTATAAACTCCCAAAGGATACTTTGCCTGCATCTTTTCCTTGACGAAAGTCATGGCGTCCACGGGGCTGAGTCCCCAGTTGGTCGGGCAGGTGCACAGCACTTCGATAAGAGTAAAGCCCTTTTTCTGCATCTGATATTCAAACGCCTTTTTGATGGCTTTTTTGGCTTTCATCACGTTGGCGACGTCGGTAACCATAACTCTTTCAAGATAAGCGGGACCGGTAAGAGAGGAAAGCAGCTCGCACACATTGATGGGGTTGCCGTTGATTTTCGGGTCTCTGCCGTAAATGCAGGTGGTCGCCTTTTGTCCCACAAGGGTGGTAGGCGCCATCTGACCGCCCGTCATGCCGTAAATGGCGTTGTTGATGAAAATAACCGTAATGTTTTCGCCGCGCGTCGCCGCGTGTACGATTTCCGCCATGCCTATGCTTGCAAGGTCGCCGTCGCCCTGATAGGTGAAAACCGCCTTGTCCGGGTGAACTCTCTTTATGCCCGTCGCAACCGCTGGCGCTCTGCCGTGAGCCGCCTGCTCCATGTCGCAGTTGAAATAGTCATACGAAAATACGGAACAGCCCACGCTGGCAACGCCTATAAGGTTGTCCATAAGCCCCAATTCTTCCGTGGCTTCGGCAACCAGCTTGTGAACCAAACCGTGCGCGCAGCCGGGACAATAGTGCATGGGTTTGTCTGTAAGCATCGCAGACTTTTTGTATACTGTCGTCGCCATAATTATTTCACCTCCATAACCTTTTCGACAACGTCTTCCGGCGTCATGATGTTGCCGCCGCATCTCGTGAACAGGTCAACCGGTTTTTTGCCCATGACGGACAGCTTCACGTCTTCGACAAACTGTCCCATGCTCAGCTCGACGGTGAGGAAACGCTTTACCGACGCTTTGGCGGCGTATTTTTCATATACCTTTGTAGGGAAAGGCATAAGCGTGATAGGTCTCACAAGTCCCGCCTTGATTCCCTTTTCTCTCAACATATAAATCGCCGATTTGATAATTCTGCCCACGCTGCCGTAGCCGGTCAATATGATTTCGGCGTCGTCGCACATGAACTCCTCGCACTGCGTCTCTTTTTGAGCGATTCTTTCAAACTTTTCCACCAAATGGTTGTTCTGCGCCTCGCCCAGATTAGGGTCGATGTAAATGGAGCTGGCAAGCGTCTTGTCCTTGCCGTGATGCGTGCCCGTCACAGCCCACGATTTTGTGGAGGGGTCGGGCATTTCCTTCATTTCGGGGAAGGTTACCGGCTCCATAATCTGTCCGAGCAGACCGTCGCCCAAAATACAGACGGGAGTGCGGTATTCGTCCGCCTTGTCAAACGCGTAATAGAGTATATCCACAGCCTCCTGAACGGTAGAAGGAGCATAGGTAAGCAGCTTGTAGTCGCCGTGACCGCCGCCCTTTACCGTCTGGAAATAGTCGCATTGAGAAGCAAGTATGCCGCCCAGTCCGGGACCGCTGCGCACCATGTTTACTATAACGCAGGGCAGCTCGGCGCAGGCTATGTAGGAAATGCCCTCCTGTTTAAGGCTGATACCGGGGCTGGAGCTGCTTGTCATGGCTCTCGCGCCGGCTCCCGCCGCGCCGTAAACCATGTTTATTGCCGCGACCTCGCTTTCCGCCTGCACAAAGTCGCCGCCGACCTCGCGGATTCTCCAGCTCATATATTCGGGAATTTCATTCTGCGGGGTGATGGGATAACCGAAAAAGTATCTGCATCCGCCTCTGATTGCGGCTTCGGCAATAGCCTCGTTGCCCTTCATCAATTTTTTCTCGCTCATTATCTCTCCACCTCCAGAATGCTGTCGGGACACATGTGCGCGCACGCCGCGCAGCCCACGCAGGCTTCGGGGTCGGTGCACTCCACAACGTAATAACCCTTGTTGTTGCTTACGCTTCCCAGACGCAGGATTTTTTTGGGGCAAGCGGCGACGCACAGCCCGCAGCCTTTGCAGTTCTGGAAATCAACAGTAACCTTTGCCATCTTTGTTTCTCCTTGTTTAAATTTTCTGATTTAATGCGGGCGAAAAATCAATCGACCTTTTCCACCCAACCGAACTTGTCGGCAATGCGGCCGCGCTGTATGCCCATCATCTTCTCGTAGAGCAGTTTGGACACCTCGCCCACCTTGTTGCCGTTGATAACCACGTCCTCGCCCTTGTAGCCGAGCGTACCGACGGGGGATACGATTGCCGCGGTACCCACGCCGAACATTTCCGTGAGGCTTCCGTCCTTTGCCGCTTTCATCACCTCGTCTACGGTAATGCGCTTTTCGGTGACGGTATATCCTTCGTCGCGCAGCAGCTTGATTGCGCTGTCGCGCGTTATGCCGGGAAGAATGCTTCCCGAAAGCGCGGGAGTGAGCACTTCGCCGTTTATGACGAACATGACGTTCATCGTCCCGACTTCCTCGATATATTTGCGCTCTATGGAGTCAAGCCACAAAACCTGCGCGTAGCCCTCCGACTTGGCTATGTTCATGGCAAGAAAGCTGCCCGCATAGTTGCCTATGCACTTGGCTTCGCCCGTGCCGCCGACGCAGGCGCGCACGTATTTGTCCTCCACCTTGATTTTCACGAGACTGTTGATGCCCGTAAGATATGCCGCGGCGGGACTTAAAATTATGTAGAATTTGAAATTTCCGCACGTTTTGACGCCTATGCTGGACTCCGTGGCTATCATCGTGGGACGTATGTAAAGAGACTGACCTTCCTTGTCGGGTATCCAATCCTTTTCGATTTTTATCAGCTCTTTGAGTCCTTTGAGCATCTCCTCGACGTCGATTTTGGGCATGCTCATGCGCTCGGCGCTGCGGTTCATGCGGTTGAGGTTGTCGCGGATACGGAAAAGCGTGATTTCGCCCTTCTCGTTTTTGAAGCACTTGCATCCCTCGAAAATACCCTGACCGTAATGGAATATCATCGTTGCGGGACTCAAAGCAAAATCTTCCACCGGCTTGATGACAGGCTCGCCCCATTTGCCGTCCGCATAATCGCATTCGAGCATATAGTCCGAAATGTTCTTGCCGAATACGAGATTGGAAAAATCGGGCTTCTGTTTGAGAACTTCTCTCTTGATAAATTTCATCTTTTCCTTCCTCCGGAACACATTTCAAATTTCGGGAAAACAATGAAAATATGTTCCTTTTCTACCGATAATTATCATATTCGACTTTAAGCGGATTGTCAAGCGCAGCAGTGAGTTTTAAAAGTTTTTTATGTAAAAAATTATGAAATTTATTCATATCTTATTCAATTGTTTTTATAATTATGCGACGAAAATAATAAAATCCCTGCATTTTGTATAAAATTCGCAAAAATTCGTGAATACGCATACAGAAAACTATGCGGGCTTGAAATTTACCGTAAGTTAATGAAAGAGCGGGTTTGTCGACCCGCTCTTAAATATGAATAATTTACCTCAAAAGTGTTTCAGCGTCTCGACGGTCTGTCCCCTCTGAGTCTCAACGTAGGTTCGGCGTTTAGGGTAAGGTCGCAGTTGACGCCTTTTTCCGCAAGCAGGAAATACCCCTGCGAAGCGACCATTGCTCCGTTGTCCGTACATAGCTTTTTTTCGGGAAGAAGCAGTTTGAAACCGTTTTTTCGGGCGAGCGACTCCGCTCTGCCGCGCAGATAGCCGTTTGCGGCTACTCCTCCCGCGAGGGCAAGGGTTTTGAGCCCCAGCCTTTTCAAATGCTTTTCCGCAAGCGACAGCAGCGGTTCCAGCGCCGCGCGCGAAAAGGACGCGCAAACGTCCTCCGCAGGCAACTTTTCGCCGCGCTGCGCGACGTTGTGCATAAGATTGACGACGGCGGTTTTCAGCCCGCTGTAAGAGAGGTTGCCGTTTTTAAGCAACGGAGAGGGCAAATCGAACACCGGCTTGCCCGACGTCGAAAGCCTGTCTATCTGCGGTCCGCCGGGATAAGGCAATCCGAGGGTGCGCGCAACCTTGTCGAAGGCTTCGCCTGCGGCGTCGTCCACCGTGGAGGAAACGACGCGATAATCGTTGTAGCCCACAACGTGCACCAGCGCCGTGTGCCCTCCGCTCGCCAACAGGCAGAGGTAGGGCGGCTCGGCGTCCGTATCGAGATAATTGGCGCACATATGCGCTTCTATATGATTGACGGCGACAAGAGGCACGCCAAGAGAATATGCCAATGCTTTGGCATAGGACACGCCCACAAGCAGGCAGCCGACAAGCCCCGCGCCTCGGGTCACCGCCACCGCGTCCACGTCCGAAAAATCCGCGCCCGCGTCCTTGACGGCCTGTTTCGCCGCTCTGTCTATGGCAACCACATGGTTGCGGCCGGCAAGCTCGGGAACCACTCCGCCGTAAAGCCTGTGCAGCTCGATTTGAGAATCTATGACGTTGGATAAAATTTTTCTCCCGTCCTCGACGAGAGCGCACGCCGTTTCGTCGCAGGACGACTCTATGCCCAAGACGACAAAGCCTTTTTTCAAACCTTGCGGCATATCAGTACACCTTGGTTAGATAGTCCTCGATAAAGGGCTGCACGTTTCCGTCCATGACGTCGTTTATATTGGAGTTTTCAAAACCTGTGCGGTGGTCCTTGACGAGAGTATACGGACAAAAAACGTAGGACCTGATTTGACTGCCCCACTCTATCTTTTTGACGTCCCCCTTGAGCGACTGAGCCTCCTCCATCTGCTCCCGCTCGCGCAGCTCGGCAAGCTTGCTTTTGAGCATAAGCATCGCCTGCTCGCGGTTTTGAATCTGACTGCGCTGCGTCTGACAGGAAACCACGATGCCCGTGGGAATGTGCGTGATTCTGATTGCGCTTTCCGTTTTGTTGATGTGCTGACCTCCCGCGCCGCTGCTGCGGTAGGTGTCCACCTTCAAATCCTTGTCCTCTACGACTATGTCGGTATCGTTGTCGATGACGGGCATAACCTCCAAGGAGGCAAAGCTTGTGTGTCGGCGTTTGTTTGCGTCAAAGGGCGAAATGCGCACCAGGCGGTGCACCCCCTTTTCGGCTTTGAGATACCCGTAAGCATTGTCGCCGAAAACATTGAACGTAACGCTTTTTATTCCCGCCTCGTCTCCGTCCAGCCGGTCGGTGACTTCCGTTTTGTAGCCGCGGCGCTCGGCGTAACGGGTGTACATCCTGAAAAGCATACTCACCCAGTCCTGAGCTTCCGTGCCGCCCGCGCCCGCGTGCAGCGTCAAAATTGCGTCGTAGCCGTCGTATTTGCCGGACAACAGCGTTTCTATATGCAGCGTTTCCGCCTTTTCCGCAAGCGCCTTCAACTCCGTCTCCACTTCCATAAGGTCGTTTTGGTCGTCGGTCAAAGCAATAAGCTCGCTCAGATTTTCCGCGTCTTTTTCAAGAGCCGCAAGAAAATCCAGCCTGTCCTCGATGTGCTTTGCCTGACGGCTGACCTTTTGAGCCGTGGCAACGTCGTTCCAGAAATCTTCTTTTTGTTGAAGCTGTTTAAGCTCCTCTAACTCCGCCCTTTGCTTGGGCAAGTCAAAGGGACTCACCTACCCCTTTCAATTTTGTCGATATTTCACGCAAAGTCTGTTTCAAATCCTCTACCTGAATCAACTGAAATCACCCCTTTTGGTTAAAATTTTATGATTTTTCGACTTTTACTGTTTTTGCTTGTTTTTCTTGTTTTCGCGGTATTGCCTTTTCAGCTCCTCCGCCTTTTCCTTGCCGCAGCAGTTTTTGTATTTAAGTCCGCTGCCGCAAGGGCAGGGCTTGTTGAGCACGAGATTGGGATTAAGCTCTTCGGCGTTCTGCACCTCTTCCGCTTCGACGCGCCTGAATTTTGCGAATAACAGACAGCGAATAGTGGTGAACTCTATGTCCTCCTCCATCTGCTCGAACATCTCCGTGGCGCGCTTTCTGTACACCATAACGGGGTCCTGTTGGCCGTAAGCCATGAGGCCGATTCCCTTGCGCAGCTCTTCGAGGTCGTCGATGTGCTCCATCCACTTTTCGTCTATGATTTTGAGAAGCACATAACGCTCTATCTGTTTGAACTCGTTTTCGTCCTCCTCCGCCGCGCGCTCCTCTATCAGACTTCTGACCTCTTTGGAAAGCTCGTCAAGCACGTGCTTCGCGCCGCGAATCGCCATATCCCGCGTCACGAAGTCCTCCAACTGAGGCAGATATTTGTTTTTGAGTATTCCGTTTACGGCGTCAAGATTCCACAGGCGGGAGTTTTCCGTTCCGTCGCAGGCGTCTTCCAGCGCTTTTCTCGCAAAACCCGCCGCCATATCGAGAATCATTCCGTGCACGTCCTCGCCGTTAAGCACCTTGTTGCGGTCGCCGTATATGACCTGACGCTGCTTGTTGTTGACCTCGTCGTATTGCAGCACGTGCTTGCGCTGCGAGTAATGTATGCCCTCTATGCTTTTCTGCGCCCGCTCGATTTGTCTTGTTATTATCTTTGCTTCTATGGGCACGTCCTCTTCCAGCTTGAAAAACTGCATGACCGCCTGCATTCTTTCGCCACCGAACACTCTCGCAAGGTCGTCCTCGGTGGAAAGAAAGAAAACGCTGCTGCCGGGGTCTCCCTGTCGTCCGCTTCTGCCCCGCAGCTGATTGTCTATGCGGCGGCTCTCGTGACGCTCGGTGCCTATGATATGCAGACCGCCCGTTTCCAGCACCTTTTCCTTTTCGGCGTCGCAGACGGCCTTGTACTTGTCGAAAAGGGCGCGGTAAACCGCTTTGAGCCTTTCCGTTTCCCCGTCGCCGTCCGCGTAAGAGGTCGCAGTCTCTATTTGCTCGTGGGTATAATTGTTGCGCTCCATTTCCTGCTTTGCAAGGTACTCCGGATTTCCTCCGAGCAGAATATCCGTGCCGCGCCCCGCCATGTTGGTGGCGATGGTGACTGCGTTGAGCCTGCCCGCCTGCGCGACGATTTCAGCTTCGCGCGCGTTGTTTTTGGCGTTGAGCACGTTGTGGGCAACGCCTTTCTTTTTCAGCATTGCGGAAAGCTCCTCGCTTTTTTCCACCGAAACGGTGCCGATAAGCATGGGCTGTCCGCTCTTGTGGCGTTCAACTATATCCGCGACGAGATTTCTCAGCTTTGCTTCGCGCGTGGAATAAAGCACGTCGTCGTAATCCTTTCTTATCATCGGCTTGTTGGTGGGAATTTCCACTACGTCGAGATTGTAAATATCGTTGAACTCCGCCTCCTCCGTCTTTGCCGTACCCGTCATGCCGCTCAGTTTTTTGTACATACGGAACAGATTTTGGAAGGTGATTGTGGCAAGAGTTTTGTTTTCCTCCTGTATGCGGACGTTTTCCTTTGCCTCGATTGCCTGATGCAGCCCCTGATTGTAACGCCTGCCCTCCATGATGCGCCCCGTGAACTCGTCCACTATTTTGACCTCGCCCTTGTCCACGATATAGTCGTCGTCGCGCTTCATGACGAAAACTGCTTTGAGCGCCTGATTTATATAGTGGTTAAGCTCTGTGCTTTCCACGTCGCCGAGATTGTCCACCTTGAAAAACCTTTCCGCCTTGGCAACGCCGCGCGCGGTGAGACGCACAGCCTTGTCCTTTTCGTTTTTCATGGCATCATACTTCTCCTCGTCCTCCTCGTTGTAGCCCTCGCCCATAACGGAGGCAAGCTTTCCCTTGCCCTCGTCCGACTTTTCTATCCCGCAGGTAAGCGTCTTGACAAAACGGTTGGCGGTTATATACATCTCGTTGGACTTTCCGCTCCTGCCGCTGATAATCAAAGGAGTGCGCGCTTCGTCGATAAGTATGCTGTCAACCTCGTCGACAATGGCGAAATTGAGTCCGCGCTGCACAAGCTGCGACTTGGAAACCGCCATGTTGTCTCTCAAATAGTCGAAGCCGAATTCGTTGTTGGTGCCGTAGGTTATGTCGCAGGCGTAAGCTCTCTGTTTTTCCTTCAAAGGCATATCGTTGTAAATCACGCCTACCGAAAGCCCGAGAAATTTAAATATTTTTCCCATCCACTCGGAGTCGCGTCGGGCAAGGTATTCGTTTACCGTCACTATGTGAACGCCGCGTCCCGTAAGCGCGTTTAGGTAAGCGGGCATGGTTGACACAAGCGTTTTGCCTTCGCCCGTGCTCATCTGACATATACGCCCCTGATGCAGCGCTATGCCGCCCAAAACCTGCACGTGGAAGTGATACATATTGAGCACGCGCTTTGCCGCTTCTCTCACGACGGCGAAGGCCTCGGGCAGAACGGAATCGAGGCTTTCCCCGCTTTCCAGACGGGCTTTGAACAGGGACGTGCACTCTTTGAGCCGCGCGTCCGTCATTGCCGCATACGTGTCGGCAAGAGCCTCTACCTTAACCGCAATCTTTTCCAATAATTTCAATTGTTTTTTGTTGTTCATCTTCAATCCCTTTCAGTAGCAGAAATGTCGCGGGAGCTTGCCGCGGTAAGTCCGAAAACATACGCGGCGCCCGCTTTTTTAAGAGCTTTTGCGCACATATTGATTGTCGCGCCTGTGGTTTTTACGTCGTCTATGAGCAAAATCCGTTTGCCGCAAACGGCGTCGTCCCGTTTTGCTTTGAAGGCGCCTTGGAGATTTTCCCTCCGCGCCTTGAAACCGAGCGTTTCCTGCTGCGGAGTCTCGCGCGCCTTTTCAATCAAATCAAAACGAAAATCCGCGCCTATTATATCACAAAAATCCGCGGTTAGCAACTCCGCTTGATTGTATCCGCGTTTTTTCTTGGCGGATTTTGTCATGGGAACGGGAACCGCAACGTCGAACCCGACGGACAGCGTCAAAAATTTGTTTGCCATCTGCCTTGCGAAAAACTCGGATAGATATTTGGCTCCGCCGTATTTCATTTTGAGCAGCAGGCGGCTTACTTCCCCCGTATACACAAAAGCCGAAGCCGCGCCGTCGAAAAACACGCCGTCGAACCTTTCGCAGGCGGCGCAGAAACGGTTGTCCACGTCGCCGAGAGCCGCCCCGCAGCGTCGGCAGACGTTGCCGTTGTTGAATTTAAGCTTGGGCAGGCAGAATCCGCAAACGCCCGTCTCGTCGAAAACGTCCGCGCCGCAGCATACGCAGGTATATCCGTGCGCGCCGAAAAAGCGCGACAACCCCTTTGCCGCAGCCGCTTCCGACTTTTTTGCGCTTTTCACAGGTAAAGCGCCGAGCGCTTCTGTTTTTCTTCCTTCAAAAACGCTTTGAGCATGGTGGCGCGTTCCTCTATATAATTGTTTTTGACCATCATTCCCAGCATCCTTTTGCTGCATACCAAAACCACGGTTTTTTTTGCGCGCGTGACCGCCGTATAAAGCAGATTGCGGTTTAAAATCGTGGGCGGTCCGTTTGTCACCGCCACGACCAGCGCGTCGAACTCGCTCCCCTGACTTTTGTGCACGGTAACCGCGTAGGCGAGAGTCAGGTCGGGCATATCCGCCGAGGTGTAAACCGCCCGCCTGCCGTCGTCGAACAGGATTTCCGCCAGATTTTCCGTGCGGTCTATTCGCGTAATATAACCTATGTCGCCGTTGAAAACGCCCTTGCCCGACCTCACGCCCTCCGAGTCGTTGATTTCCCACTCCATATTGTAGTCGTTGACCGTCTGCATGACCTTGTCTCCCGTGCGGAAAACCACGCCTCCGACGTTGATTTCGCTTTTTGAACGCTCAAAGGGATTTAACTTGGCTTGCAGCGTGCGGTTTAAGTTGGCGACGCCCGCAAGCCCGCTCTTCATTGGCGCAAGCACCTGAATCTCCGCGGGAGAAAGGGAAGTAAACTTCGGCAGACGCGTCGTCACAAGTCCCGTAACCTCGTTTAGGATATCCTCCTGATTGTCCCTCGCGATAAAGAAAAAATCCTTGCTGTCCTTTTCTATGACGGGCATTTTTCCGCTGTTTATCAGGTGCGCGTTGGTAACTATATAGCTGTCCTCCGACTGCCTGTAAATGTGGGTAAGCTCGTTTACTGAAAACAGACGGCTCTTGATTACGTCGGCAAGCACGTTTCCCGCGCCTACGGAGGGAAGCTGGTCCTTGTCGCCCACAAGAACCAGACGGCAGCCGCGCCGCAAAGCCTTCAAAAGACTGTTGAAAATGACGGCGTCCGCCATGGACGCTTCGTCCACCACAACGAGGTCGGCTTCGAGAGGGTTGGAGGCGTCGTAAGCGAAAACCAGCCTGTCCTCCCTCGCCTCCATGCCGAGCAGACGGTGTATGGTCTTTGCGTTTTTGCCCGTCGAGGCTCCTAGCCTCTTTGCTGCGCGTCCCGTAGGGCAGCAATACTCCGCCTTTATGTCAAGAGCGTCGCATATATACGAAACGCACCTGACGATTGTGGTTTTGCCCGTGCCCGGTCCGCCCGTTATCACCGTAACTCCGTTTTCAAACGCCGCCTCCACCGCCCGCCGCTGATTGGAATGCAGCTTGACTCCGTTCGCCGACTGAAAATCCTCTATTAGCGTCTTAAACGACGCGGAAATGGCGGGCGCCTCCTCGTCCAACCTGACCAACGCGCCCGCAATGTTTTTTTCTATATTGTAATACCTCGTAAGAGCCAGTCCCGCTTTCTCTCCGTCCTCGAAACGGCGCGCCATAAGGTCGAATATCAGGTTGTCTACCGTTTCCTCGTAAAGCTCCGCCCTTTCGGACACGTCGTACCCCAAAAGCTCGCCCACCGATTTTTTGAGAGTCTGCTCCTCAATAACGGTATTGCCCGACTTTTCCGCCCCGTCTTTGAGACAATAAACTATGCCCGCGCGCAGACGGAACTCGCTGTCCTTGCCTATGCCCATGCTGCCTGCGATTCTGTCCGCCGACAAAAAGCCGATTCCGTCCACGTCGTCTATAAGCCTGTAAGGATTGCTTTTCAATACGCTTTCCGTCTTGTCCTTGTAAACGCGATATATCTTTATTGCCGTGTTGAGGGTTATATCGTAGCTTTGCAGAAACATAATCTGCTCCTGCATGGCTCTGTGCTCGTTGAACTCCTCTCCTATGGCGCGCGCTTTTTTCAGACTGATTCCGCGCAGCTCGGCAAGCCTTTCGGGAGAATTTTCCAACACGGAAAGAGTGTCGTCGCCGAATGAATTTACTATAAGACGCGCCGTAGCCTCTCCCACACCCTTTATCAGTCCGCTAGCAAGATATCTGACAAGCCCCTCCGAGCCCGTCGGCGCGGCAAGGGAAAATTTTTCGACGGAAAACTGCTCGCCGAACCTCTGATGAGTAACTATTTTGCCCGAAACCTCGATTTGCTGTCCGACGTTGAGCTGCGGAAGATACCCCACGCAGGTCGTTTCCCCGCCGTCGCTGTCGGAAATCAACTGAAAAACGGTATAGCCGTTTTCCGCGTTGAAAAAAACTATGTTGCCTATTGCTCCCTTTAACGTCATCTGCCCGATTTATATTCCTCGACGGCGGCGGCAATCATTTGCGCCGAATCCGTATTTTCCCACGTCATGCCGTCCCTGCCGAAATGCCCGTAGCTCGCAATCTGCCTGTACACGGGTTTTTGCAAATCCAGCTTTTCTATTATTGCCTGCGGACGAAGGTCGAACAAGCGCTTTACCAGCTCCGTCATGCTTTCGTCCGGAACGGCTCCCGTGCCGAAGGTGTCCACGCAAACCGAAACGGGTCTCGCCACCCCTATGGCGTAAGACAGTTGAAGCTGAACTCTGCGCGCCGCGCCCGCAGCCACGATGTTTTTGCATATATAACGCGCCATGTAAGCCGCGCTTCTGTCAACCTTTGTCGGGTCCTTTCCCGAAAACGCGCCGCCGCCGTGCGGGCAATAGCCGCCGTAGGTGTCGACTATTATTTTCCTGCCCGTCAGTCCCGAGTCGCCCATAGGTCCGCCTATGACGAATTTTCCCGTAGGGTTTATCAGATACCTCGTCCTTCGGTCAACCAGCTCCGCCGGCAGCGTGGCGAGAATAACCTTTTTGAGAATTTCCTCCCGCAGCGTTTCCATATCCGCTTCCGCCGCGTGCTGGGAGGAAACCACGACGGTATCTATACGTTTGACCTTGTCGCCGTCGTATTCGACAGTCACCTGCGCTTTTCCGTCAGGCCGCAACAGCTCTATTTCCTCGCTTTTGCGAGCCTCGGCAAGGCGCTTTGTAAGCATATTGGCGTAAACGTGCGCCGCAGGCATAAGCTCGGGTGTTTCGTCGCAGGCATAGCCGAACATCATGCCCTGGTCTCCCGCGCCAAGCTCCGCCTCGCCGCCGAAACCTTCCTTGCTTTCGAGACTTTTGTCCACTCCGAGCGCGATGTCGGGAGACTGCTCGTCAATAGACGTCAAAACGCTGCAAGTGTTGCCGTCAAATCCGTATTTGGCGCGCGTGTAGCCGATTTCCCTGACGGTATTGCGGACAATGCTCTTTATGTCCACATAGCAGCGGGTGCTGATTTCTCCCGCAACCACAACGCCCCCCGTGTAAGCAAGCGTTTCGCAAGCAACGCGCGCGTTTTTGTCCTCTTTGAGTATCGCGTCCAAAATCGCGTCGGAAATCTGGTCGCACATTTTGTCGGGGTGCCCCTCCGTCACGCTCTCGCTTGTAAAAAATCTCTTTCCTGTCATTCCCTTAATTTTCTCCTTCGTCTGCGATTGTTAAAACCTCTAAATCAAAACAACCCCGCGGACAGCGCGGGGTTGACGAAACAGCTTTTGACGCCGTCCTATCTTCCAGAGCCTCGCCCTGCGGAATTTAGCACCTGTGACGACATTTCGTCCGGTTGCTGTGTCATCGACGGGTCCGTCCCTCCGACACTCTCGATAGGTTTCTTCGCGTGTTATCTTATCAGCCTCAATCGGGTTTGTCAATCGTTTTAGACGTGCCGACAAAAAAATATCCCGCTTTGACAAAGCGGGACGCAATATTATTCCTCAGGCGCGTCGGGCGCGGGATAAATCAGATTTTCTATGCTTTCGCACACCCTCTCAAGCTCGTATCCCAAAACGCGGTTCAATGCGTCGTTCATCTCTCTGTATCTGAAAGCCTCGCGTATTCTGTCGCGCGTCTTGTCGGAGACGTTTTTAAGGTCGCCCGCAACGTCGCCGAAGCCGCAGCCCACGCTTATCAGCTCGGAAATGTCGTTGTGAATCAGGCTCAAATCCTTGAGCCTCCACAAAATTTCATCCATTGCGCAGCTTGTATCAAACGCAGCGCTCCTGAGCTTCTCGTCGGAACGCGCCGCTTCAAATAAATTCTCCTTCAATTGTCTCCTCCTTTGTTTCCCCTGTTGTGCGGCGGCAAAACTTTGTCGTTACAACCATTATGAGAGTTTCGGGGCGGTTTGTCAAGCGATTTGGCGCGTTTTCGTCCAAATTCGACATCAAACGCATACGGCAAAAAAAGGACGCTTCCGCGTCCTTTTAAGTCTCGTTATATTACGGAATATTATTTTCCCACGTACAAGTCGAAAAATCTTTTCGCCTGCCTGTCCCAGCTTGCCCAGTCGTGGGCGCCGTCGTCCGTTTCAAGCGAAAGGGCAAAGCCTTTTTCTCTGATTTTTTCCGCAGTTTGTTTATTGATTTGCAAAAGAGGGTCGTTTCTCCCCACATACAGCCAAAGAAACGGAGCCGTTGCGGGAGGAGTCCGCTCAATCAGATGCAGTATGTCCGCCGACGAGCCGCCGAACTGCTCGCAGGAGCCGTAGACCGAGCAAAAAGCGCGGCGGCGGCAGTCCCTGATATTGTCGCGCAGCGTTTCCACCGCGGTTTTCAGGTCCAACGGCGCGGACAAAGAACAAACGGCTTTAAACCTGTCGGGATAAGTCAGCCCCAGCCGCACCGCGGCGAAGGCTCCCATAGACGTGCCGAGAATGAAATTTTTTTCACGGGAGGTGTTTAAAGAAAAGGTTTTTTGCAAAAAAGGAATCAGCTCGCGGAACAGATACGTTTCGTATTTAAGTCCGTTCTGCCCGTCGGCGAAATAGTTGTTGCCGCAGGATGGCGCAATAAGCACGGCGTCCGCAGCGTCGGCATAAGCGGCTACGCCCGTGCGCATGAAAAAATCCTTTCCGTCGCAGCACATCCCGTGCAGCAAAAGCACGACGTTAAAGTCGGACATCCCAGCGTTTTTTCGGTCCGGCGCGTAAACGGCTACCTGCGACGGCTCGTGCAGTACATGGGAATAAAGCTTGCACTCGAACAACGCCATATTTTCAACTCCTTTCGGAGTCGGAAAACGCCTTTTCGGCGTCCTCGAACTCACGTGCGACGTTTTTAAGTCTCTCCCTGATTTTCAGCTCGTAAGGACATCTCTTTTCGCACTCACCGCATCCAAGACAGTCTTTGGCACGTTTTTTCAGATTCATGTATCTGTCCTTTGCCCATTCGGCAAGGTTGTAGCGTTTGAGATACCCCTCGAAAGTGAAAATGGTGGGTATGTCAAGCCCTGCGGGGCAGGGCGCGCAATAGCTGCATCTCCGACAGAACTCGGAACCCAGCTCGCCCGCAAGCAACGCGCATTTTTCCCTGTCCGCGTCGGAAAGCTCGGCGGGCTGCGACGTGTTTTCGTCCACCTCTTTTTGATTTGCCATGCCGGGTATGACGACCGACACGTGCGGATTGGACAACGCGAAACGCATTGCAAGCGCGGCGTCCCCGATTGCTCCGCCGGCAAGCGGCTTCATCACTATGACAGCCACATTGAGACTGCTTGCCAGCGCAAACAGCTCCTCTCCCTGCGTTTCCACGATATTGTAGGGAAACATTATTGTTTCTGTTTTGTCGGCGTAGTTTTCCAGCAGATAAGTCAGCACCTCGCGCTTGTGGCTTGTCACGCCGAAGTGGCCTATTTTGCCCGCGGCTTTCATTTCCAGAAACGCTTTATATGCGCCGTCGTCGCCGAACACACGGTCAATCGACGCGCAATCCTTCACGTTGTGCACCTGATACAAATCAATGTAATCCGTGCCGAGGTCTTTCAAGCTTCCCTCCATTTCTTTGAGCATACCCCCGCGGTCCGTCGGCGGCGCTTTTGTGGCAAGCACCACGTCCCCGCGCAGTCCGCCCGCAAGAGCCGCGCCTATGTAGCTTTCGCTGACCGTATATCCGCGCGCCGTGTCGATAAAATTGACTCCGCGCTCCAAGGCGTAACGCACCGTTTCCACCGCTTTTTCCCGGTCTAAGCGCTGCAAGGGGATTCCGCCCAAGCCCACCGCGGATATGACAAGATTGGTTTTTCCGAGCATATTGTAAATCATGTAAATTTTCTCCGACAGCAATTATAGCACCGCAAAGGCGCGTTGGCAACCGAGAAAAACAAAAAAAGAAGAGTTGTCCGCAAAATGCCCTTCCCGCACAGAACGAAAAGGACAACGCCTCGCTAAACCGCAAAAAAGGAAAAGGTTTTTTCAAACAAATTACACCTGCGCTTTCGGGCGTATATGATATAATTCAAAGAAAGGGAGATAACAATCTATGAAATTCAACGAACAGGTTACACGTATCGAACCCAGCCCGCTGCGCGCCTTCAACGATATGGCGCACAAGGAGGGCGCCGAGCTGTTTCTCACTCTCGGCGAGCCGGATTTCCACACCCCTCAGCAGGTTAAGGACGCCTGCGGAGTCGCGTTGGAAAACAACAAAACCTTTTACGCGCCCACTATGGGCGTGGCGGAGCTTCGCAGGGAAATTTCCGCTTTCGAAAAACAACTCAACGGAGTGGATTACGACGAAAACGAAATTATGATAACTACGGGCAGCACGGAAGCCATAATGAGCGCGCTCTTTGCCGTTGTCAACGAGGGCGACGAGGTCATAGTTCCCGTGCCCGCCTTTTCCATGTACAAGCCCGTCATCGAGCTGTGCAAGGGCAGGTACGTCGAGTTGAACACCGCTCCCGACAACTTTCAGATAACGGAAAAGGCTCTTGCCTCCGTCGTTTCCGACAAAACCAAAGCAATCATTCTCACAAGCCCCAACAACCCCACAGGCACAATCCTTGACGAAAAGTCCCTCCTCAATGTTTACGAACAGGTCAAAAAACGCGATATGTTCGTCATCTGCGACGAATGCTACAACCAGCTGGTTTACAACGAGCGCAGACCGGGCTTTGTCAGGTTTCAGGATTTGAGAGAAAAAATCGTGTATTGCCAGAGCTTTTCCAAGCCTTACGCAATGACGGGGTGGAGACTGGGCTACATGATGGCAAGCAAGGAATTCATCGAGCAGGCGTTCAAGGTGCACCAGTATACGACAGTGTGCGCAAACACCTTTATACAGTATGCGGCAATCGAAGCGCTCAGATTCGACCCCGCACCCTTTGTCGAGGAATACAGAAAAAGACGCGACTACTGCTACGACAGACTCGTGGCAATGGGACTTGACGTGGTTAAGCCCGAAGGCGCCTTTTACATCATGCCCAATATAAGCAAATTCGGTATGAGCAGCATGGAATTTTGCACGCGCCTTGTCAAGGAATGCAAGGTTGCGGTCATACCCGGCGTGTGCTTCTCCGCGGAAGGATATATGCGTATCGGCTACTGCGTAAGCATGGATACCATAGTCAAGGCCTTGGACAGACTCGAAAAATTTGTTGCCGGCTTGGAAAAAAAGTGTGCTTAAATCAAAAAACGAATCGTATTGAAAACCAATTTAACAAAAGGGCGAAGCAGAAGCTTCGCCCTTTTTCCGCGTTAAAAAACACGCTTAAACCGACCTTATTTGCAGGTTTCGTTGAGCTTGTTCACCAGCTCGTCCACGTCTATGCCATGGTGGGCGGCGGCTTCGGCGATTGTTTCGCCGCTCGCGGCAAGACAGCCTATGCAACCCATGCCGTATCCCGCAAAAACAGTGGCGGAAGCTCTGTTTTGTTCGAGCGCTTCCATAATCGTCATATCTTTGTTTATCATAATTTTCTCCTTTTTCCGTACAATGAATCTTTGACGGAACGCTATGCTTTTATACTTTCAGGCAATATGCTTGCCGCAGCGACTTAATATTACTCGCGGCGTCTAAGTTTGTCAAGCGTTTAATTGCAAAGAAAAAAAACCCTTTTCGGCAAAAACCCCTTAAATGTCTTTGCGTTCGCAACAAGCAAGGCTCGCATAGATTGAAACCAAAATATAAATAAAAAAGTAAACTATATATTTTTTTTAATTTTGATTTATTTAACTATGCCTCAACATTATAGTAGCCAAGTGCAATTCCCATGAAACCTTCATTCTTTGTGATAGGGAAAAGTAGACCTATTTCACTTGCATCTTCTGCAAAAATACCACTTGTGCTTGGAACAGTTTCAGTCCCTGTATTTGAACTGTTGAATTGAATCAAAGAACTGTTCTGAATGTTTTGTAAATCAATATTACCAAGAGCATAACTTGCAAGCGGATCGCCATCTACCATAAAGAGTGGAGCACCTGTTGAACTTGAAGCGGATGCATACGCCGAATAGTGAGGATCAGTGCTTTCAAAATTGATAACTTCTACGCCATCTATAGTTAAACTCCCTCTAATTGGAATTGATGTCGGACCTTCTGCACTTGAATGTTTAAACAATACTTGAATATTGAGATATGAATATTTGCCTTGGCTTTCAGCAATCAAAGTCTTAGTATTCAAAGATTGAGCACGGAAAAGTTGATCTATTGTCTGGATCATTTGAACATAACCAGTCGCACCATGTTGAACAAACCATGACTCTGTTCCGTTGACCAAAGATTCAAGAGTGGAATTTTCTACATTTATATATGTTGGAAGTCCATCCTTAACAGTCTCAGGTCCTGCTTTATAAATATGGTCAGCGATAATTGCAGGTCCACCTGAATTAGTGATTTCGCTGTTTGTAATGTCAACTTGACCAGCGCCCCACGCATAAATGTTGCAGTTATAACTATCGGTTGCCACAACATTATTTATCAATGTATAGCAGTTATTTCTATATAAATGATAATTGCTGTTATTTCCTTGTGGGAAGAAACTGATATAAAATGATGTAATATTCATATTATCTAATGTTGTATTTATATTATCAGTCTTCATCATAATAAGTCCACCCGCTTTAACTGTTGTCAAAATTTCGTCTTCACCTTCTGCGGCTGTTGACTTGTTAGCATTACCAAAAAGATTAAAGTTTTTGATAATTGCAACAGAATTGTTTTTATAATCCTCTTCTTCAAGAAGCCCACTTGTTGTTCCTTCTATTCTAAATAATTGAGCATGGCTTTCACCACCGCCAGGCTGCCATGTGTTTGAAATATATGTAACATAAGGCATATCACTTGCATCAATAGGATAATAATTTCCAATCATACTGAAAGTTTCGTTTTTGCCGACATTGTGTTGCAGGATGCTAGAATAGTCTTTAAATGAACCATCAATATCATTAGCATTCAAAATATCATAATCAGATTGATTTGTAGCACCAAAAGCATCCATTTCTTCTTCTGTATAGAAGAAACTACTTGGAACACTATCTTTTGTAATTGTTAAATCTGTATGCAAAATAATGCTGTCAACATCTGTTGATATTCCATTTTCAGATTGAATTTCTGCCCATGGAGAATTTGAACGATTATCCATTGCAGAAAGATCTGCAACATCATAAACATTCCATCCATCCACAACTTCAACTACAAAAGAGAAAGATGGGTTTACAACGCCAGTTGCAAATGGATAACTATCTGCTACATTCATAGTAATTCTAAATGTGTTGTTTATTGCATTTTCAGTAAAATCAAGAGTTTGATTTTCATTATCCACTTCCACGTAATATGCAACATCCGAAACAGCAGAGAAACTGTCACCTTCTAGAATTTCAATAGTGGTTTCAGTCGTAAAGGTTGAAAGTTGGTTTATGTCACCGCTATCAAATAATGCCAAAACTTGAGGCTTGAATATAAATTCATTGGCATCACCAACATAATAAGCACTTGTTGAATCTTTAAATAAAGTTTTATTAGCGTTGAAATCGCTTATCACTTCAGGTGCTGCAACGCCATAAACATTTAAAACGCCGACAGGCACAACCATCACATTAACTTGAATTTCGTGACTTTCTTCATCTTCAGCGCCCAAATTTTCTGTATATGTAATAACTAAAATTCTTTCCCCTTCGGTGGAAGTGTCGATTGTGGAAAATGACAAACTTTCATCACTTCCTTCAATTTCTTCAGTTGATTCGTCATCATAAGAAATAACAACAACCACATTTGAAAAATTTGGTGTTGAACCAACATTCACTGTTGGCATTGTCCCATCCTTAATGGCCATGCTAACAAATTCTTTATTTGGATCATCACCACAGCAACCTGCCACTAAGAATGCCACACCAAATGTAAAGACCATAAGGAAAGCCAGCATAATCTTTTTCATAAAAAACTCCTTATCTCAATTTATGCAAACATGAACACATCTGCATTTGACGATTTCAGTATAAACAATTTGAAATAAAGTTGTCAAACAATTTTCTAAAAAAATATTTTTTTGTTTTTTTAGTTAAAAAAAATTTAACAATTTTATTTTCTTCTAATTTATGAAAATTATAGTAAAAATTTAAAGTTTTATACCTTTTTTTGCAAAAAAATGGATTTTACATCATTTTATAGACTATTTTTTGTAAAAAGAGGTTTGAAAATTTCAAACCTCTTTTATTACTATTTTAAAATATTTATAGGAAAATTAACTATTTATTGCCACAATCCAAACAGTCTCAGAAGCAATCGTCCCATCCGTAGATGCTATACGAACTACAATAAGTCCAGGGGAATTAAAGACAACTGTTCCAAGATCAGTCACTGTAGCCACTGTTTGATTTTCGTCATAAATAAATCTTACATCTTTATTTGTGGCATCATCAGGAGTTACACGATAACTTAGTTGAACACCGGTGTTACCTTCAATATAATCAACAATAATCAACTTATAATCACCCATATCTCTTGCTTCTTCGTTTATACATTCAATTTCTCTCACATAAATAATATTGCTGTAAACTACCTGTCTCATACCAAAGAAACCAATAATAAGAATTGAGGCAATATAGACCAAACCAATAACAATTAAAACCGACTTTTTCATGCTATTTTTCCTCCCTGTATGGTCTTAAATAATAGAGTTTTATTTTGGTAAAGAACATATAGACTCTGTAGGCCACAAAGATAAATGAGAAGAAAAAGATTTTCCAATAGACAGTGTTCGCATTTTCGTTTAATAAAAATAGTGATATTCCACAAACCAAAATTGCAATGATAAACGCAATTAATATTGACTTATTCTCGTTTGGATTATTGATGTTTTGTCCAGTAGTTTGATATTGCTCAAACTGCGGATTCATAATATCCATCTCTGCGCTCCAAAAAAGATGCCCAGTAAATAAACATAGCAAACATAATATCAACATAATGGTGTTGAAAACACTTAAACCTGCAAAAGATTCAAACACAAGAGTGGCAGCAATAATTGAACAAATCATAACCACCCAATTTATAACTAGTTTTGGCAAAAGAGATATGTAGTATTTTTGCGGATTGGTTTTATAAAGATAATGAGCATTTCCCTCTTCGCTATAAACTTTCGCCAAAGCAGAATTGCTAGACAATGAAAATAAAACGATTATTAAAATGTTGAATGCGATAGTCATGTAAGTTCCAGCAAGTCGAACTGACATAGCCGAGAAAATTCTGTTCAAAAAGAGAATGGCGACTGGCAAGCCTATTGCAATTAAAAGCAGTGTATAAAGTTTTGTTGGCGTTCGCATGATGTCAATAAATTCTTTTTTAACGCCTGACCAAAATGAAGGCAATTTATGGTTTTTATATTCATTTTCAATGATTTTTTTCTGATATTCGAATGGTTTTGACGCCATTTTGAAAAATAATGGACGAACAATTAAAAAACTCAAACCTAAAACTATTGCAATACCAACTATAAATGATACTAGATAAATCAAAGTGTTTAATGTAAAAATTTGAGCAGAAAGATTGACCACTGTTCCAACCATCATAGTGGTTAAGCAAGTGAACGGATAAAATATTCTAGCAAAACCAGCCAAAAAGTCTTGAATATCCCAAAAAAGTGTCCCCCAACTTCCGACAATATTTATGTCTTCTGGAATGATATTGATAAGAGCCACTATCCCCCAAGTTACAAGCCCAATAAAAACAGCCACGCTCACAAGTTCGACAATTCTATTTTTCTTCAACACTATTGCAATTCCCATAAGAGGAATACTAAATAATGCTCCCAATGCAACTGGAATAAGAGCAACAATAAACAGGCAAACGAGAAGCCATGGATAATAATAAAATGGAAGACTATTCACAGCACCAAATGCAATGAAAAGTGGCAAAATAAATGTTACACTTTTGATGAGTTCATTTATGTAATAAACAATAAGTTTTGATATAAATATTTTTGTTTTTGTAACAGGGAAAGTCAAAAGTATTTGATTATCACTAGCAAAATAAAACGATTTCATAAGTCCAAATGAACAGGTAATAATAGATAGCAACATCATAATAGTAAAAATAAAGACTAACACATTGTTAGGAATAGTCAAACTAAAAGAGAAAATACGCAAAACACTAGCAAAATAAAAGACAAAGTATATTGCAACTGTAAGTGCAATAAAACCAATCAACATAAGTGACAATCTCAGGAAAGCCTTTTTCTTGTTTTTAAGGAAATTCAAATTTATCTTGTTTTTGAGTTGCATCATAACAAGTGCTTTCAACGAGACATAATCTTGATTTTTCTTTTTTACTTTTGTCTCACTCATTTATCTTCTTTCTCCGATTTTTCAATGACATCCATAATTTTATTAAAACTTTCATCGTTATTTAAATCAGTTTTTCTGCTAAAACTAAACAAATTTGCAAATTTTTTGTGTTTTTTCTCATTATTTTCTAAATTTGCTGCAGATTTTATATCTCTTATGTCAACTTTGACAGCATCGTTACTTCCACTTTCAATAGTTCTCATATAAAAGTCTTCCAGTGTTTCACCAGACAAAATGATATCATCAACGCTCTTTTCTGTGAGAATTTTTCCTTTCTTGATAATTGCTATCTTGTCACATATTCTCTCAACAACATCAATTATATGAGAGCTGAAAAAGACAATATTCCCTTCCTTAGCATGTTGCTTCATACATTCTTTTACTTGAAAAATACTATTTGGGTCAAGACCTGTTAAAGGTTCATCCAAAATCCAAACCTTTGGATTGTGAACAAGTGCTGCCATAATCGCAATCTTTTGCTTCATACCGTGAGAATAGGTTTTCATTTGATTATCAAAGGCGCCTTGGAGTTCAAACAACTTTACATATTTATCTATTGCCTTGTTTCTATCTTCCAAACTTACACCATAAAGGTCCGCAATATAGTTGATATATTCTCTTCCCGTCAATTTTTCATACAACGCATAATGGTCAGGAACAAAACCTATTTCATTCTTCGCTTTAACTGACTCCATTTCAACATCATATCCGCAGACTTCAATAGCACCTTCTGTTATTGGTTGAATACCAACAATACTTTTAATAATAGTGCTTTTTCCTGCACCATTAGGTCCAAGGAAACCATAAATTTGTCCGCCATCAATTTCTAAATTGGCATCTTTTACAGCATAAACTTGACTGTTTCCATATCTTTTTGTGAAATGCTTTAATTTAATTTTTGCCACGGCATTTTCTTTATCCATCAATTCCTCCTTACTCAGATTACTGTTCCTAACTTGTAGTGCCAACATATCTAATTTAATTTTTTCCGTCCTATGTCGCATATCAACATGAAGGTCTGCTATTTGATAACACTGTTCAAACACGAACCATACGCAAAGCCCGATCGCCATATACGCAAGCATAAAACATAGTTGATACAGCGGATAAAAAGTAAATGTCAATCCCCCTATTGTAAACGTCCAAATGAAATTCAAGCGCAAATTTTCCGCCCACGTTCCAAGTTTATCAGCAACATAATCAGAATTAAGAAAGAAATAGTCAACATTGCCATAGTTTGAGAACCAAGCATTTATAAACACAATAACGACAAAATAGATAACAAATGCCACCATTGAATAAATAAATTGTTTTAATTTCGGCCTTGGAAAAACTCGGAGCGATACAAACAAAATAGGCATAAAGAATGCAATATAGTGGTTTATGTAAAAATTTACAATTTGACTAGAAAAAATATTTAGAGCATCATCATAGTTTGGCATTAGCATGGCAATAAACGCCCCAAAAACATTTATGAAATATGTAAAATAGAAAAGTTTATCCCACTTGAACAACAAACATAACGGCAAAATATACATAGCAGTGTTACACAAATGAAGTGGAAGCCCCGTTATTGATGCAAAATCTTCAAATTTTTTGGTAAATGAATAGGTTATCAATGTGCCCAAACACGCAAAAAGCAGGGCAAAGCGTATAACATCTTTCCTTTGCTTTCTAAGCCCAAAATGAATAAGAAATGGTATAAGCACAGCGCCATAAAGCATAATTCTATGGTAAAAATTGAAATCTTTAACGTTGGTAGCAGCAATCGGTAAACCAAAAAATGCTTGAAGAGTATAACTTGGCATGAGAGCCAAAAGCATTGGAATAAGGCAAATAAAGAAATATTTAATTTCACTCTTTGACATCTTAAACATACCATTTTCCATAAACACTATAAAAGCATATGGAACAAGGATGACAAGTTCAATAGCCATCAAAATTCCTCTAAAATTATTTTCTATATAGGCATCAGCACCTAAAATACCTTGAGTGCTTACTGTGATAGAAAATGTTGCTATGATTGAAAAAGGTAAAACAAAATATTTGACTAAGTTGTTGACGGTTTTGATTTTAAAAAATGGTTGAAGGCAAACAAGAAGAATAGAAGCATATGTAAACCATATAAGAATAATGGAATATATGCTCATAGCACCACTTGAAAATATATTGTTTTCTCCTGCAATCGTGTTGCTGATTAGGTCATCACCAGACATATATATAACAAAGAAAACAAGTGCCAAAATGCCAGCAGAAATTTTATACACCAAAACAGGAATCTGTTTTTTAAAAACAAATTTGGCAATCAAATATGCAGCAATAAAGATAGGAATCAGTGTTGCTAATATGACAATTTGAGCTATTTTCATTTATATGTACCTTTTTTATCTTATTATAAATAATATATCATAAAATAATAATTAAAGTCAAATTAAATATGATACATATGCAAAATTTGCATTTTATAACCCTGACATAAAATAAAAAAATCCCCAATCAACGACAGTGCCAAACACTTTTGAAAAGCATTAGCCGGACTTTTGTAAGTCGCCGTTACTTGTTTAGTAGTTTTGTGTCAATAAAAGGACACTTTTATTTAAGATTTTATTTGATGAAATCAATAATACGAAAATACTTTTGTGCAAGAGCATTTATTTCAGAAATAAGCCTATCTTCTAAACCTCGCCTATCCTTATAATCATCTTTTTCAATTTCGATTAAAGGAATATCATGTTCTCGATATGATTTTCTTTTTCTATCTTTATTTTCCAAATATTCTTTCGTATTCATTCCCCAATATTCTAAATAAATACCGTGTCGACCGTCAGTGACGGGGATAAACCAATCCGCAGTTATAGTTTGTTCATCGGCACTTATAGGAACTTTTTTTTCGTAACAATGAACAATTCTTAAATCATATAAAATATCATCAATAACGCTTTCCGGATTACTTTTAACATAATGACCGTCAGCAGTTCTCAAAACTTCTTCTCTGCGTGCATCTTGAATTTTAGTAAATTCCGAAATTTTCTGTTCTTCTTTTGGTGATTTTTTCTCTATTACATCTTTAATGTCAATAACAACTCTGTCAGTCAATGATTGTTCGCCGAATAAATCTTTTGTTAAAACTGCCAATGCCATAAGCTTATTACAATTAGATTGCACAAAATCAAAATTCTTCATTCGATAAATATTTGTGCGCAAATTAAAATAATAATCCTTTAATTCAAAACTTTTGCATTTTTATCAAATGTATCTTTATAATCAAGCATTTCATAATAGCAATCTCGGCATAAAGAGCCATTAGGTGCATCTTCACCACAAACAATGCACTTGCCATCTTCTTGTCGTTGTCGCTCTATCGCTGCTGATTCACCAAATTCAACGTTTTCTTTACTTGACTTATTAAGCATCTCTAGCATTTTTTCTTCGGTATAATTACTAAAACATTTTTTACAAAAGGCGTAGCCCGTTGTTTCTGCCCCACATGCAACGCATTTGTTAAAACCGCCAGTAGGCAATTCTGTAAAAATTGTTTTTTTGCATTTGCAAGACTCATTAACATAATGCCATTCATTGCAATTTTCACATTTAACAAGTTTACCGTTTCTTAAATCGGTGGCATGTTTCTTACAAAGTCTATCTTTGCGATAGTTTCCCATATAAGAACTTGTAACATCGCCGCAAATAGGGCAAACCAATTTATTACTCATAGAGCACGTACCCCCGCATATCATAAGCGCTATTTAGTATAGCATAAAAGAAAATTTTATTCAATCATATAGCATCGTAAAAAACCATTTTCAAAAAAGAAATCGTATTCTAATTGGAACAACAAGCTTTAAGGAGCAAAAATAAAGTGCGGACAATATCCGCACTGTTTTTGCGACTTTCGGCGCAGTTTTTTATGGTGGGAACAACAAGGCTCGAACTTGTGACCCCCTGCTTGTAAGGCAGGTGCTCTCCCAACTGAGCTATGCTCCCGAGGGGGATGGTGACTCCTACGGGACTCGAACCCGTGTTGCCGCCGTGAAAGGGCGATGTCCTAGACCGCTAGACCAAGGAGCCACGTAAAAAAACGACCGTACTCAAAACGGTTGTGGTAGCGGCGGTCGGACTCGAACCAACGACCTGCCGGGTATGAACCGGCCGCTATAACCAACTAAGCTACGCCGCCATTTTTTGGTTGCGGGGGAGGGATTTGAACCACTCGACCTCCGGGTTATGAGCCCGACGAGCTACCAGGCTGCTCTACCCCGCGACAAAAACGCATCGCATAAACACGATGCCTGTCTATGTTAGCACCTTGTGATTTGATTGTCAAGCGATTTTCTGCGATTGGAACAAAAATTTCGTCGGCGCCCCTTGAGCTGCTTGACAAAAATATCGTTTCTGTGGTTAAATGAAATAAAATTATTGCAATACGGGGGCGGAATAATGATTTTGAACAAAAATTCGCTGCAAATAGCGTCGGGGACAATCAATCTTGTCATGGGACTCGCGCTTGCGGCAACGGGATTGAACATCTGCTTTTCCTCTTGGCAGTACGCCGCCGCAAACAAAATCTTCTTTTTTCTTTTTGAACAGCTAATACCCGCCGAAGTTTCTTACGAAGGTTTTAAAAACATTTTGACAATTTACGGACTTTCCACCGCCGCAGCAGGTTTTGTGCAGCTGTTTTTTGCAATCGGCATGACTGTTTCCGTATACAAAACGGGGCAAAGGGTTGAAAAATTCAAAACCGCCGCGTCAATAATTTTTATCGTCCTCAACTCGCTGACTGTTGTCGCAGGTATATTGAATTTGTGCACTGACAGGTATTTCTACATCTACCCTTTATTCATCACGCTGGCAAACGCAGCATCCGTTGCAGTCTGCGCGTTGGCAATAAAAAAAGCTTCGCTCAAAGCCTGCGCAGCTGACGTTTGAATTTCATTTGAATTTTGCGACGGAATAAACAAAGCGCGACACGTCGCGGCGGGAATACCGCCGCGTTTTTTTGCTTTAAACAAAGAAGCCCTTGACCTGCGACAACGGGCTACGGCGCTTCATCCCTTTTCGCGCATTTTGTAAAGGAATAATTATTTTCTTTCTGCGCATACTGAAAACAAACGGCAAGCGCGGACGCGTCATCCGACGCATCGTGTTTGACAAAAAAATTAAGGAGCTTTTGTTATGAACGAAAAAAAGGTCAGATTGGAAAAGTCGGTCGGAATAATCAATCTCATTTTGGGAATTTTTGAAACAATCGGCGGATTTTTGTTTCTTGTTTTGAGCGGAACCATAGCGGAAATGTTCAACGGAACGTTCGGAAATGCCGGCACGGGCGCGGCGACGGCGGGCAACGTCATGACGGCGGTTGTCATCGTGGCAGGAGTGCTCATGATGATTTTAGGCATAATCATGATAGTGCTTGCGTCAAGACTTATCAGAACTCCGTCGGTATCGGACAACGGCGTCATCGCAGACAGAAAAGGTATTGTTATTTTCTTTCTCGTAATAAACATCATCGCTTTTCTCGGTTCGATAATGAACTTCTTCGGCGGCGCGGCAATGGCTGTGTCTTCAATAGTGGTCATGCTTGCTTATCTCGCGTCCGCCATACTCGCGGGACTTTCCCTCAGAGAAAGACACGACGGCAGCTACGCAAGAAGAATAAACAATTACAACGGCAGCTACTGAGCTGTCGAGTAGGGAGCGCCTTCGGGCGCTCTTTTGCTTTTTGCACTTGTATTGCGGCTTTTTGTCAACTTAAACTTTACATAATTCTGCACAGCCAACAGCCGAGAAGACAGCTCAAAAAAGACACTGCCAACGCTATGGCAATGGCCTTCCCCGTATTTTTCACTTTTGTACGGGCGAAATAAATGGTCGCGATATAAAACACCGTGTCGCAGCCGTCTACTATCATGGTTGCGCAGCGCCCTATATAGCTGTCGGGGCCGTACTTGGCAAGCACGTCGTTGAGCATTGCCAGACTGCCGCTTCCGCTGACGGGACGCAGCACCACAAGCCCCGCAAGCTCCTTGGGTATGCCAAGCCATTGCATGGGAACGGACAGAATACGGCTTAAAAGATCGTTGAGGCCGCTAGCCTGCATCAGCGAAAGGGCAAGAAAAATCGCCATTATGTTGGGAAAAAGACCGAAGGAGGCGGAAAATCCCTCTTTCGCTCCCTCTATCATGCACTGATAGGGGTTTTTCTTTTTTATCGCCGCAATCAGAATAAGCGCGACGAACAATATCGGAACTATATAATCACCCATTTTCACGTCCCCTTTGGCGCCCCCGCGCGCGTATGAAACACACGTTACAACAGCTTTCCCCTGCGGCTCCTTTACGTTCAGGCGCGCCTGCCTTTAAGCGGAGTTGACACGTTCAGTTCGCCCGACTTCGAGGCGCGTTTGTCTGCATCCTTCTTGTACAACAGGCACACGAGCAGGATTCCCAACGCGGTGGTGACGACGTTTACAATAAAGGACGGCAGAAGTATATCGGCGGGACTGACGCTGCCCGCCGCCGCCCGCATGCTCATAACCGTCGACGGCAAAAGCTCTATGCCCGTGGAGTTTATTACAAACAGCATTGCCATACCCCTTGTCATTTTGACGTCGCCTTTGTCCATCTCGTCTATCGCCTTGATTGCGGTGGGCGTGGCGGCGTTTGCCACTCCTATGAGATTGGCGCTTATGTTTACGACAAGATAATCCTTTGCTTTGGGACTCACGCTGCCGAACAGCTTTTCGATAAGCGGACGGAGCAAATTGCCCACAGCCTTCAAAGCGTTTATTTCCTCCATAATTTTTATGAAGCCCAACCACACGCAATAGACGCCGCACATCTTGACGCACAGCAAAAGAGATTCGTTTACCGAAGCCGTCATGGCGCTCAAAATCCCTGCGGGGTCGGCAAACATCATCATGCCTATGCTTATCACCATGAGCAGAATCCAGATTATTCCCATAAGCGGTATTCCCCTCGCGCCGCGCAAAGTGTAACAGGCGCGGGCTTGTCTTTTAATAATATTTTAAAATATTTTCAAATATACCCTGTACGACGCACCAAAAAACTTTTAAAAGGCTGTAAAAACATGATATAATATATATTCGGAAGCAACAGACGCATGGATTTTTTCGACGTAATAGTAATAGGCGCGGGACACGCAGGCTGCGAAGCGGCAGTCGCCGCCGCAAAACTCAAATGCAAAACGCTCGTGCTTGCCGCAAATCTCGACGCGGTGGCTTTTTTGGCGTGCAATCCCAGCATAGGCGGCACCGCCAAAGGACAGATAGTAAAGGAAATCGACGCGTTGGGCGGACAAATGGCGCTGATTGCCGACAAATGCACGCTGCAAATGCGTATGCTCAACAAAAGCAAGGGCGCCGCCGTTTACAGCCCTCGCGCGCAGGTGGACAAAAACGCATACCACACAGAGTTCAAGAAACTCCTCGAAAGCACCGAGGGTCTGAGGCTTAGGCAGGGAGAGGCGGTCGGAATAAAAAAAATAACAAAAAAATCCCAAACCCTGTGGGAGGTAAGCACCGCGGCGGGAGAAAAATTCCGCTGCGTTTCCCTCGTCGTTGCCACGGGAGTCTATTTGTCAAGCAGAATCATCGTGGGCAAGTACACAAAAAAACAAGGTCCCAACGGATTTGCGGGCTGCTATCGGCTTTCCGCCGAGCTGAAAAAGCTGGGTTTCGATTTGAGACGCTTCAAAACGGGCACCCCCGCCCGAATCCACCGTCGCAGCATCGATTTTTCCAAGACCGAAAGGCAGGAGGGCGACGAAGCGCTGCCCCTGTCCTTTCTCAACGAAAAAGCCAACAACAGCCGCGTCTGCCATCTGACATACACCACGCCGCAGACCAAAGAACTGATTTTGCGGCACAAGGACAAAGCCCCCGTCTACAACGGCTCGATAAACGGCGTAGGTCCGAGATACTGTCCGTCCATAGAGGACAAGGTTATCAGGTTTGCGGACAAGGAACGTCATCAGATTTTTTTGGAGCCGGAGGGCGAGGACACGGAGGAAATTTACCTGGCGGGGCTGTCAAGCTCCATGCCCGTAAACGTTCAGAGAGAAATCGTGCGCACGGTAAAGGGGCTTGAAAACGCGGAAATCATGCGCGACGCTTACGCCATAGAATACGACTGCATAGACCCTACCGAACTGAACGCCTCTCTGATGTCAAAGCGGCACACAGGTCTGTTTTTCGCAGGGCAAATCTGCGGCACAAGCGGCTACGAGGAGGCCGCAGGTCAGGGACTTGTCGCGGGCATAAACGCCGCGCGGCTTGTTCGGGGCAAGCCCCCCTTTGTTTTAAGCCGCAACAGCTCATATATCGGCGTGCTGATTGACGATATAACCGCAAAGGGAGTGGACGAGCCTTACAGGATGATGACGGGGCGCGCGGAGCACCGCCTTTTGCTGCGTCAGGACAACGCCGACCTCAGGCTCACGCCGACAGGGCGCGAAATCGGGCTTGTGGACGACGAAAGATACGAGAAATTTATCGGTCGCTTAAAAAGATTGGAGGGCATGAAAAAGACTGCGGAAAAAACGCTGGACGCAAAAATCGCAAACCGCATACTTTTCGAGGCGAAGGAAAATCCGACGGAAACGGGCGCGACGGTTTCGGCGCTTTTGAAACGCCCCGCCGTGCGCGCGGAAATGCTTGTAAACGCGGGACTTTTTTCCGACATACCCAAAAACGAGTTGGAAAGCTTTGAAACGGAAATAAAGTACGCGGGGTACATCGCCAAAGCGGAAGCGCAGATGAAATCCCAAGCGGCGCTGGAAGCAAAAAAGCTGCCGCGCGGGACGGACTTTACGCAAATCAAAGGCCTTAAAACGGAAGCCGCGACAAAGCTCAACAAAATTATGCCGGAAAATCTGCTGCGCGCAAGCGAAATAAGCGGAGTCAGCCCCGCGGATATTCAGGTTTTGTCGGTGTGGCTGGCAATAAAATCAAGAAACGAAAAGAAAGGAGACTGACATGAGAGACTGGGCAAAGGAAAAGGAAGCAAGAGTAAGCTGGATTAAAAATATTGTCGCATCCTGCGGCGCAAAAGGCGTTGTGTTCGGCAACAGCGGAGGAAAAGACTGCGCGCTGACGGGGATACTGTGCAAAGCCGCCTGTCCCGAAAAGACAATCGGCGTAATCATGCCCTGCGAAAGCAGACAGAACTACACCACAGACTCGGAGGACGCCAAAAGGCTGGCGGAAAAATTCGGAATCGAAACCCGAATTGTAGACATAACGCAGGCAAAGCATGCCTTGACCCTCGCCGCCCGAAACGCAATAAACGATTCCGACGCGGAAACGGTAAAAAAATCTTCGGCAAACGTAAATCCCCGCCTGAGAATGACGACGTTATATCTTGTCGCCCAGACGGAAGGCTGCCTTGTCGCAGGTACAGGCAACAAAAGCGAAAACACCATGGGATATTTTACCAAATGGGGGGACGGCGGCTACGATTTCAATCCGATAGGAGACCTGACCGTGCGGGAAGTGTATGACTTTCTGCGGTATCTTGACGCGCCGCAGTCCGTCATAGACAAAAAACCCTCCGCGGGACTTTGGGAAGGACAGACCGACGAGCAGGAGCTGGGTATGAGCTATGCCGAAATCGACGATTATATCCTGTTCGGCAAAGCCTCTCCCGAAACAAAGAAAAAAATCGACGATATTTTCAGAAAAAACGAGCACAAGCGCAAAATGCCCCCCGTTTTCGGGCGGGATTGACCGCTTTTTTGAAGCAATGCGAAAAATTTTGTGAAATATTGAGAAAAAGCGAAACAAACAGACCTTTCGGAGCATTTTATTAATGTAAAAACCTTTACAAAGGTCTATGCGGGGAATGATTTTATTTCGCACCTTCCAAAAAAACTACACAATTTCGGAGAAATTATTTTATCCGACGGAAGCGGAAAGAAATCAAAAAATCGGGTGCGAATATAGGGGCGCGCCCTTTTTTTATGTTCCCTTTCATAGAAAAAGGCTGTCGTAAACAGACAGCCTTTAATCATATCAAGCGCCGCCGCACCTGTGTCAGGCAGCGGACATTTCACTGAGTCTGAAAATTTTATCGGAATAAGTATCGACTCCGTCTTCCTGCATGGCGTGTTTTCCAAAAGACGTTCTGTAAGCCTCAAAGGATTGGTCCGGCACGTAAATTTTGCAATTTTCAGGCAATCCTTTAATTTCGATATAACTGTCAAGTTCCTCGTCGTAATAGCCGTAATAATCATAAAAAACACTTCCTGTCAAATATCCTTTTTCCGTTTTAAATACTCTGCCGAGGATGGGAGTCAAGTCATTTTTGAATACGACTTTTTCCAAAGCTCTGCAATATTGAAAGGCACCCGTTTTGAGTTCACGCAACGATTCGGGCAATTCTACGCACCTAAGTTCATTACAGTTGGAAAAAGCCATAATCCCCACGCTTTCTACGCCTTGAGGGATTTCTACATCTTTTATGCCGGACACTCCCCTAAACTCATTTGTTGTAAAGCTACTAAAAACATAATCTCCTATTTCGGTGAGAGTATATCCGTCGGTTTCGGGAAAAACCAGCTTGCCGTCAACGATTTGCTCCGTCAGGCAAGGCACTGCGACCAGGCGCAGTTTAGTCGGAGAAAGCTTTTTATAAAGCCACCCTCCGAAAGCTACAAAAGATTCGTTACCCTGCTCCACTTCAAAATTTTTCACCAAATAATTGTTTGCTCCGAAACCGTCGCCGAACTTCGTCACGGAGGCGGGTATCACAAAGCTTTCTTCCGAATACTGTTTAAGAACGGATATCGCTCTGGGGTTTATCTCTTCGACTTTGAAATCTTTTGCGAAAACAAGTCTTCCGTGCCACAATGCGATAGCCGGTTCCGTAGTGCTTGAAACATCGTTGTATCCCCAATAATCCATTGGAAGAACATCAGTAATCTTTTTCAGTGAAGACGGCAGCTCTACAGTAGCGGCAGGTCCGGGCTGACCGGGAACCTGCGGGACAAAATCTATCGCTCTTCCCAATATTTCCAAACACCCTTCGTTTACTGTAAGTTTTGTCAGATATTTTACTGTCATGGAGAAGCTGTCTATCGTAGTAACAGATGAAGGAATCGCGTATTCCGTCACGGTCTGATTGGCAGTGGCATACATCATTAGCATATCTCCGCCTTGGGCGCCGGCACCGCGAGCCACGAGAGAAACGCCTTCGTGAGAATAATATTCGTCGCTGTTTGTTACCGACACGCTTTTAAGGACAGGCACGCCTTCCATTACATAAGCAAACGCTCCCCTGCCTATATGTTCAATACCGTCAAGATTGATTTCAACAACATTGGCATTGGAGAAACAGCCCTGCCCGATATGCTTTAAACCGTTAGGCAAAACGAAATTTTCAATCGAAAGTTGTTGAAAACTTGCGGAATACCAAAACGCTTGTCCCAACAAATGTCTTTCAATATCATCTTCAATCCAATAATTGAGATTGTAATCAGTGTCCTCTCCGCTTTCAACTCTTTCCACCGTATCCATGAATACAATGCTTTGCAGACTGCTGTCTAAAAAATTGTCGCCTCCTATACCGGTCAAAGCGCCTTCAACAGTCACGTTTTCCAAACCGGTATATGCAAATACTGCCGGCGCGATATAGTCAGTACCTTCGGGGACGGTAAAATCGCTTATCAAGTCTCGATTATGTATGTAACACAGCTCTTTACGGTCTGCCGTCCAAATCCCCTTTTCGTCGCTGATATACTTTGCTCCGTCTGCAAGCTCGATTTGAAAATGACCGAAAGTAATCGACCAATACTCAATCAATGTCAACGACGAAGGCAGCACCAGCTTTACATTTTTGTACGTCTGATCACCGAATGCTCTGTTCCAGATTTCTCTTACTCCTTCAGCAAGAACGATTTCCACTCCGTTAAAATGTTCAAAAGCCTGTCCGCCAACAATTTTGTACGTATGCGGAACAAGCAGATGAATTTCGCCGTCGAATACATACGCATATTCGGGCATAAACCCCCTGTTTTGCACCATAGTGACAGGTTTGCCGTTGTACGTCTCGGGAAGCACGCAATATTCCGCAATGTTGTAATGCGAATAGTCCCGCTCGGTTTTATCCTTCAAGCGCACGGCGTAAGTCCCGTCGTGCCTTAAATCAAAAGCAAGCATCTCTTCGGGTAAATAATTCGCGTCGTAACTCGCCGTGGCTACGGCGTCGCCGACCACTTCTGTCAAATCCGATTCGCTCTCCCAGCCGTTGAAACTATAAAAATAAGGCTCGTCATGGTCGGGCACATCTGCAAGCACAAGCGCATTCCCTCCGTGTTTGACAGTGACTTTTTGCAATTCATCGCCGTCCCGGTCAAGAAAAGTAACGGTATAGCTTTTTTCTTCAAAGCGCGCGTTGAGCACCAAATCGGTTTCTACGATAGAGTTTTCAAAATCAAACGGCTGCTCGGAATCGGAAGCATACCAACCTTTGAACTCATACCCCTCCTTCTCTGCAACCCAAGGAGCAACCACTTTGCCGCCCGAGCCGACTTCTAAGTTTATTTCGTCGTCACATTTAAAAGTAACGCTTACCAACTCTCGCGTATCACTCCACACAGCTACCAAAGTAACATCCTGCCATGCGCCCGTTTCAAAGTCGAACAATTCCGACTCCCCTTCTATTTGCCAGCCTTCAAGCGTTTTGTTGTTTGCCGAAAGAAATACGGGATTGAATTTTTCTCCTTTGACGACAGACAAAGTCCCTATCACGTTTCCGTTGTTTTTAAATGTAACTTTTATCGTTTCGGGCGCGGTCGAAATCCACTTCGGATAAAGAGTGACGTCTTTTTCAATAACGTCGTCGAAATCAAAGACACACGTCAACGCCTCATCCGTATACCACACGACGCGCATACCTTGTCGAACCGTCAAAGGCTCGGTGGCCTTGCCTCCCTTAAACACCGTTTGAGAAGAAATACCCTCTTCCTTGAACGTAACGGTACAGAATTGTTGACAGGCGGTTAAAGTCATTGCAACAACAAGACATATTAAAACCGACAATGCCAAAACCATCAGTCTTCTTTTGCTTTTCATAATAAGCCTCCGATAAATTATTTATTCAATATATAATTATATTGAATATAATTATATTATATATCATCA